>Ga0316204_10003474_pt1 | contig 31386 bp, 23 predicted proteins | sample 6monrhotite_MG_2_FD_205661 | JGI IMG/M metagenome (GOLD analysis project Ga0316204, IMG submission 205661) | Microbial mat bacterial communities from mineral coupon in-situ incubated in ocean water Damariscotta River, Maine, United States -... | ecosystem: Environmental > Aquatic > Marine >... | reverse complement strand
TGGCAAGATTTCTTGTCCGCCCATGCCCAAAGTCTGCGCGCTTGATCACCTTACACTGATAGCCAGCTTGCGTCACTAATTCACAGCTATCATCTGTCGAGCTTGAATCAATAAACAGCACTTCGTCTGGAACAGGATCCAGACGAGCTAAAGCGGGTAGTAATAATTTCAACTCTGAGGAGGCATTCAGCATCGGTACAAAAATGCCTACTTTTAACCTCCCCTCATTATTAACATTTATTCCCTCATTTTTTTCAGTAGGCATTTTTATTTATCAATCCTTTAAACAACGTCAAGAAAATGATTTTCAAATCAAAACCCAAAGACCAATTCCTAATATAGCTCAGGTCATGCCTTATCCTTTCTGTAAGGCATGTATCACCTCGCCAACCGTTAACCTGTGCCCATCCTGTAATTCCGGCCTTAACGAAATGCTTCTGCATGTAACCAGGAATCTCCTCCTTGAACTGATCCACAAACATCGGACGTTCTGGGCGTGGCCCTACAATTGACATATCGCCTTTCAATACATTAATAAATTGAGGTAGCTCATCTAAACTTGTGGAGCGCAGAAATTTCCCTACAGCTGTAGCTCTATTCTCACCTTTACTCGCCCATTTCGGGCCAGTTTTTTGCTCGACATCGATAGGCATTGAGCGAAACTTCAGCATTTCAAAAGGCTTGCCATTGAGACTAACTCTTACCTGCCTATAAAAAACTGGCCCCGGAGAACTCAATTTAACCAAGACCGCTATGACTAACATTAGGGGTAGTATCATTGTTAGAATTAGCAGAGATAAGGCTTTGTCTTCGACTAACTTTATTAATTCATCACGCCCACTGATAGGTGTTTCAGCGGCATTGATAATCGGCATGCCATCCAGCTCTGACGCCGAATACTTTATCAATTGGAAACTCTGCATATCAGGTATTATTCTCACCTGATTCAAGGCGTGCTTGAGCTGATCTAACACCAGGCTCAACTCTTGTCCTTCGCATAGTGGTAGTGCCACCCAAATCTCATCAATATCAGCCTTGTAATTATAGGCTGACAGTTCTGAATAGCGGCCTAGACGGGAGATACCCTCAAACTCCTCACTGAGAGGCCCCTCTTTCTCACTACCAAAATAACCAACAATACTTAATCCAAGCCATGGATTTGTTTTAATTTTGCGTATAGCTTTTTGTGCCAGCTCACCCTCACCGACAATCACCACATATTTAGTATTTGCGCCGGCGGCTCGCATCCGATTGACGGCTGTCCATACCACCATTCGGAACAATAATGTAGCACTTGCACCAAAAGCGAACCATAAGCCCACCCATACTCGTGACATTTGCCAATTGGTTTTTGTTAAAGCACCGATTATCAACAGCGCCATAAGCACCATCAGCCACGAAGAGAACACCACATAGAGGTTTTTTCTTAAGTTTTGCCCACGCTCTAGATCATACATACCAAAGGTGGGAAATAACCACGCACATAGTAGAAAACTAACAACGATGGTTATTTTGTATACGTAGTGCATTTCAAAACTTCCAAAGTAGTAAAAATGCATTAATAGCGCACTAACAACTAAAATCAGTCCATCAACTAGAGCAAATGCACCAACGACAATATATCCTTTATCTCGAAGAAATCCTTCTTGCATCACCGTACTCTCTTAATCCGCTTAATAATCCAGCTGCGCAGCCACATAAAGAATAACCTTTATAATTAGCTCCGCAGACTCCCTTATTTTGACTTGTATAGTTTTCAGCTACATTACTACTACGTCCAACAATACAAATTTATTCCCCCACCCATGAAAAAGTGAGGCAAGCCATTTTTGGTAATAAATCCAAACAGCCATAAAAGCACAACGTTAAAAAACACATGCCATTCACATTATTTTAACAATTAGAGAATGATTATTTGTGTCGCACCTCTCACTTTAAGATAAAAGCATCCATCTAAAACTAAAGTTTAATAATTACCATAAAAATAGTGAAACAAAGGATTCATTTTTACTGAATAATGGCTTTTCCAGCCTCAGGGAAATCCATCGAAAAAGAGACGGCAATAAAAATGCCAACCACCCGCGTTATGCACGAGAAGTCCGCTAATGATAAGAGACCAAATGAAAAGACTTAGTAGCGAAGGAGGGGGGCAACTAGTTATAAGCAATCAATAAAAAGGGCTGCAATGCAAAAGCAAGCAGCCCTACGACACTCTTTGCTAAGAAATAAACTTATTTAGCGTAGAAATCAACCATAGTCTCAAGAGACTTAGCAGTAATCTTTGACGCATGACCTGCAGCACCGAATGCTTCGTAGCGAGCCTTACAAATCTGAGACATTGCCTCAGTAGATGCTTTAAATGCCTTACGCGGATCGAAGTTTGACTTGTTCTCTTCCAGGTGACGACGGATCGCACCAGTAGAAGCCATACGCAGGTCAGTATCGATATTAACCTTACGCACGCCAGACTTGATACCCGCAACAATCTCTTCAACGGGAACACCGTAAGTCTGTGGCATCTCACCACCGAACTCATTAATGATCGCCAACCACTCCTGTGGCACAGAAGATGAACCGTGCATTACCAGGTGAGTGTTAGGGATTACAGCGTGGATCTCTGCGATACGGTCGATACGTAGCACTTCACCAGTCGGCTCAGCAGTGAACTTGTAAGCGCCGTGTGAGGTACCGATAGCAATGGCTAGTGCATCACAACCCGTCTTCTCAACGAAATCTTTAGCTTCTTGTGGATCAGTCAGCAACATCTCTAAATCAAGCTTGCCTTCTGCACCGTGACCATCTTCCTCACCCATCTCACCCGTCTCCAGCGAGCCTAGGCAACCTAGCTCACCTTCAACAGAAACACCACAGGCGTGAGCCAACTCAGAAACCTTCTTGGTCACGTCAACGTTGTACTCGAAAGATGATGGGGTTTTGCCATCAGCCATCAAAGAACCATCCATCATCACTGATGTGAAACCAGATTGAATAGAACGGAAACAAACGTCAGGAGAAGCACCGTGATCCTGGTGCATACATACTGGAATATGTGGGTACATTTCAGTTGCTGCGGTAATCAAATGACGTAGGAAAGGTTCGCCTGCATAAGAGCGCGCACCCGCTGATCCTTGCATGATAACAGGTGAATCAACAGCGTCAGCCGCCTGCATGATTGCGTGGACTTGTTCCATGTTGTTTACGTTGAATGCCGGTAGGCCATAGCTGTTCTCAGCTGCATGGTCTAGCAATTGGCGCAGTGAAATTAGAGCCATTGTCGTCTCCTCAAATTATATGTTTTGCAAAAATTTTGTTATCTAAATTATTCAGCACTTGCTGGCGGTGGTGAGGCAGGCTCAACCATATCGCCGACGCGAACGATCTTCAGTGCATTTGTGCCGCCTAAAACACCCATTAGATCACCTTTGGTCAGGATAACCAGATCACCATTGCGAACCACACCACGACGGCGCAGCTCTTCAACAGCTTCAAGGTTGACCGCCGCGTGATCTCGATCGCCTGTTTCAAAGCTAACGGGATATACACCCCGGTAAAGTGTGACTTTACGGCGGGTCTCAACCTTGGAGGTCATCGCATAGATCGGAATACCTGAACTAATACGCGACATCCATAGCGGTGTAGAACCTGACTCAGTCAATGCTGCAATAGCCTTAACACCAAGATGGTTCGCTGCATACATGGCAGACAGTGCAATCGCCTCGTCAATACGCTCAAACTTGGTGTTAATTCGGTGATCAGACTCTTTAACCGATGCCTGCTTTTCTGCTTCGCGGCAGATACGATCCATCGCAGCGATCGCCATATGCGGGAATTTACCCGCTGCGGTCTCAGCAGAAAGCATGACCGCATCAGTACCGTCGAAAACGGCATTGGCAACGTCAAACACCTCAGCACGTGTCGGGATGTGGCTCTCAATCATTGACTCCATCATCTGCGTTGCAGTGATGACGACCTTGTTCATTGCACGTGCCATTTTGATGAGTGACTTCTGCACTGGTGGCAGTGCCGCATCACCAATTTCAACGCCCAGGTCGCCACGAGCAACCATGATCACATCAGACTCTTCGACGATGCCTTCGATTACACCCGGCAGAATCGCTTCTGCACGCTCAACCTTAGCAACCAGCGCACCATGGCCACCCGCTTCACGGAAAAGCTTGCGAGCTAGCGCCATGTCATCACCACAGCGAGGGAATGAGACCGCAAGGTAATCTGCCTGAATCAGTGCGGCCGTTTTAATATCGCCCAGATCTTTCTCAGTCAGTGCGGGGGCAGAAAGACCACCGCCCTGTAGGTTGATGCCCTTACGGTCAGACAGGTAGCCACCCATCTTTACCTGACAACGAACCTCTGTACCAACAACCTCGTCAACCCAAAAAACCAAACGGCCATCATCAAGCAGTAGTGTGTCACCGCGCTTAACATCGTTAACCAGATCTTTGTATGCAAGACCAACACGCTCTTGATCACCATCATCGCTTCCCAGCGCTGCATCCAGTGTGAAGGTATCGCCTTCATTCAGGAAAATCTTTCCATCACGAAAACGCTCAACGCGGATCTTCGGTCCCTGCAGGTCGGCCAAGACACCAACTTGGCGGCCATGGGCTCGGGCGCGGTTACGCACACGCTCTGCACGCTCTTGATGCTCCTCAGGAGTACCATGTGAAAAATTAAGGCGAACCACATCAACACCTGCCTCAATGATCTTGTCAATCATCTTTGGGTCGTCAGTTGCAGGGCCCAGTGTCGCTACAATCTTTGTTCTTCTTTGCAAGAGTAGAGCTCCAAGAGTCTATCGGTTATATAAACGTACAGGCTCCAGAACAATCTGGAGCCATAGTGTGCTTTTTAGCCGTTTGCGCGTTCTTCTAGAATGGCAACAGCAGGAAGTTTTTTGCCTTCCAAAAACTCCAAGAAGGCGCCGCCACCTGTAGAGATATAAGATACTTTATCAGCGATATCATATTTATCAACTGCTGCTAACGTATCACCGCCACCTGCAATTGAAAAAGCGGGTGAATCAGCAATCGCCATTGAGATCGCCTTGGTACCTTCACCAAACTGGTCAAATTCAAATACGCCAACAGGACCGTTCCATACAATAGTACCCGCAGATTTGATAACCTCAGCCAGGGCCTTAGCACTGTCTGGGCCGATATCAAAAATCATATCGTCGTCAGCTACCGCGTCCGCGGCCATCAAAGTTGCTTCTGCATTTTCAGCAAACTCTTTTGCACAAACCACATCAGTAGGAACTGGAATATCGCCACCACGTGCTTGAGCATCGGCAGTCAGCTTTTTACAGGTATCAATCAGATCAGCTTCGTACAGAGACTTACCTACATTTTTTCCCGCCGCTGCAATGAAGGTATTAGCAATACCACCACCTACGATCAACTGGTCAACAACGGTAGAGAGTGATTCTAGAACCGTTAATTTAGTAGAAACCTTAGAACCACCAACGATTGCAACCATTGGACGCGCAGGATTATCCAGCGCCTTACCCAGTGCTTCCAGCTCACCCGCCAGTAGTGGGCCAGCGCAAGCTGTCGGTGCAAACTTGGCCACACCATGGGTAGATCCCTGTGCACGGTGAGCCGTACCGAAGGCATCCATTACAAATACATCACACAGTGCAGCGTATTGCTTGGCCAATGCATCTTCGTTCTTTTTCTCACCTGCGTTAAAACGCACGTTTTCCAGAATCGTCACTTCACCCGCCGCAACCTCAACACCACCAAGGTAATCCTTGACCACCTTAACCTCTTTACCTAACAAGCCACCCATATGATCCGCAACAGGCGCCAGAGAGAACTCTTCAGCAAACTCCCCTTCAGTCGGGCGACCTAGGTGAGACATGATCATAACCGCAGCACCTGCTTCCAAAGCTTTTTGTACAGTCGGCAGCGACGCGCGGATACGCGCATCTGAAGTTACCTTGCCATCTTTAACTGGCACGTTCAGATCTTGGCGAATCAGAACTCGCTTACCAGACAGGTCAAGATCAGTCATCTTAATTACGGACATGAACATCTCCACGATATATTTATTTAAAAGAAATTTGCTGAGGTTTTAAACCTTAACAAATCTCTCTCGATTTAATTATTAATAGGGTATGGAGTAGTACCCCATACCCTATCTACCAACTAAGGAATTTTAGTTAGCAGCAACGTGGCGAACAAAACGCATCATGTTGCAGGTGTAGCCATACTCATTGTCGTACCAAGCAACTAGCTTAACAAACGTGCCATCTAGTGCAATGCCAGCGCCAGCATCAAAGATAGACGAGAAACCTACACCACGGAAGTCTGTAGAAACGACTTTCTCGTCGGTATAAGCCAAAGTATCGCCGATACCAGGCGCTTCAGAAGCAGCCTTAACCACAGCACAGATCTCATCGTAAGACGCGCTCTTATCCAGTTCAACGGTCAAGTCAACAACAGAAACATCTGAAGTCGGTACGCGGAAAGCCATACCTGTCAACTTGCCATTCAACTCCGGCAGCACAACGCCAACAGCCTTAGCCGCACCGGTTGAAGAAGGAATGATGTTTTCCAGGATACCACGACCACCGCGCCAATCTTTCATAGAAGGACCATCAACGGTTTTCTGAGTAGCCGTTGCAGCGTGTACAGTGGTCATCAGGCCACGCTTAATGCCGAAGTTATCATTGATAACCTTAGCTAGTGGCGCAAGACAGTTAGTCGTACAAGAGGCTGCAGATGAAATCGCCTGGCCTGCGTACTCTTCGTGGTTTACACCGTATACGAACATTGGCGTCGCATCTTTAGAAGGTGCAGATTGAACAACCTTCTTAGCGCCCGCATCAATGTGCGCCTGGCAAGTCTCTTCAGTTAGGAAGAAGCCAGTACACTCAAGAACGATATCAACATCAATTTCGCTCCATTTCAGATCAGCAGGGTTACGCTCAGCAGTCAGGCGAATTTTCTTGCCATTTACGATTAGGTCACCGTTATCAACCGTAACATCGCCATCAAAACGACCATGAACAGAGTCATACTTCAGCATGTATGCTAGGTAGTCAGCATCCAACAGGTCGTTGATACCAACGATCTCCATGTCAGTAAACTCTTGCGCTACTGCACGAAAAGCCATACGGCCGATACGACCAAATCCATTAATACCAATCTTAATAGTCATGTTTATCTCCTACATTTTTATCGGGCCCGCCGTGCGAGCCCAACCTAACAATAATTACTTACCCAGAACCTTGTTTGCCGTAGCAACAACGTTCTCTACAGTGAAGCCGAACTGTTTGAACAGTTCGCCCGCTGGAGCAGACTCACCGAAAGTAGACATGCAAACCACGCCACCCTCTAGGCCAACGTACTTGTACCAAGACTGGTCAACACCCGCCTCGATCGCAACACGCTTAACACCTGGAATCAATACTGAATCTTTATAGGCTTGCTCTTGTGCGTCATAGGCACAGGTAGAAGGCATAGAAACAACGCGCACGTTTGCATCCATGGCTTCAGCAGCTTCAACGGCCAGGCCGACTTCTGAGCCGGTCGCAATAAAGATAACATCTGGTGTGCCAGCGCAATCCTTAAGTATGTAACCACCCTTCTCAATGTTCGCAACCTGCTCAGCAGTACGCTCCATTGGCGTCAAATTTTGACGAGAGAAGACCAGTGCAGTTGGTGCATTACCTCGCGTCATCGCAACCTTCCAAGAAACGGCAGATTCGACTGCGTCACAACCACGCCATGTTTGGAAACCAGGGATAACACGCATCGTTGCCAGCTGCTCAACAGGCTGATGAGTTGGACCATCTTCGCCCAGACCGACAGAGTCATGGGTGTAAACATAGATAGTACCGATTTTCATCAGTGCCGACATACGCAGTGCATTACGCATGAACTCCATAAACATGAAGAAGGTTGCGCCGTAAACTTTGAAACCACCATGAAGAACCATACCGTTCATCATGTGTGCCATACCAAACTCACGCACACCCCATGAGATGTAGTTACCGTTGGCGTTTTCAGCGTTCACCTTAACGGTGCCAGACCAGTTGGTCAGGTTAGAGCCAGTCAGGTCAGCAGAACCACCAAACATCTCTGGTAGTAATGGCCCCATTGCCTCGATAGTATTTTGTGAAGCCTTACGTGAAGCGATGTTAGGCATTTCTTCTTGAGTCTTAGCGATGAACTTGTCCATCTCAACTTCAAAGTTAGCTGGTAGCTCGCCTGACATGCGACGTTCAAACTCAGCCGCGTCAGCAGGGAACGCAGCTTTGTATGCTTCGAACTTAGCATCCCACGCTGCATTATCAGCAGCACCTTGCTCTTTGTGATCCCAAGCAGCGTAGATGTCTGAAGGCATTTCAAACGGACCGTGATCCCAGCCCAGTGCAGCTTTGGTCAGGTTGATTTCGTCATGGCCCAATGCTGCACCATGACAGGCATGGGTTCCAGACATATTTGGCGATCCAAAACCGATGGTGGTGCGAGTGCAAATCAGTGAAGGCTTGCCAGTGACTGACTTAGCTTCTGCAATCGCCGCATTGATTGCTTCTGGATCATGTCCATCAACATTTGGGATAACGTGCCAGTCATAAGAGTTGAAACGACCAGGAACACCCTTCTCCATCCACTCGCCAATGTGACCATCGATAGAGATGTCGTTGTCATCCCAGAACGCGATCAGCTTACCAAGGCCCAAAGTCCCGGCCAATGCACATGATTCGTGTGACAGGCCTTCCATCAAGCAACCGTCGCCCATGAAAGCATAGGTGTGATGATCAACAATCTCGTGGCCTGGCTTATTGAACTGTGCCGCTAAGGTACGCTCAGCGATTGCCATACCAACAGCATTGGTAATACCTTGACCCAATGGACCCGTAGTGGTCTCAATGCCGTCTGCGTAGCCATACTCAGGGTGACCTGCCGTTTTAGAGTGCAGCTGACGGAAGCTTTTGATGTCTTCCATGCTGAGATCAAAACCAGCCAGGTGCAATAGAGAGTAAATCAGCATCGAGCCGTGACCATTCGAAAGTACAAAACGATCACGATCAGCCCACTTTGCATTGGTTGGGTTGAATTTCATGTGGCTGTTCCACAAGACTTCAGCGATATCCGCCATACCCATCGGTGCGCCAGGGTGACCTGAATTCGCTTTCTGAACGGCATCCATACTTAAAGCACGGATTGCATTTGCTAATTCTCTACGTGATGGCATTAAAGCCTCCCTAAAAAGTTTTAGTGAAAAATCTACAACTGATCAAAAAAAGCTGCTGTAACAACTCTTCTCAATCTACTCATTCTTTGCCCGCAAGGCGGAAAATCTACGCCCTCAACACTTTGCCCAGGGTCTCTAGAGGCTATTTTTTATTTGTTTTTCGCGCCTCTGCCAAATTTTGAACGGACAATTCTCCAATAAAAGCAGGCTTTGGGCAATACCCAAAGCCTGTCGCGAAGGATAGATCCCTAATAAATCAATAAGTTAAAAAACAACCAGAGGGAAAATAAGCACTTTAACTGGGCGAATCTTACTCATCTTTCCACTTAATTGAGCAGCCCATACTAGGAATTTGCTCCGCAGGTCCATGGCCTGTTTCTGCCACTTCCTTCATTGCCAGGAACAGGTCACGACGCGCATCACCTGCAGCCGTCTCCTTGCGGCTTACATCCAAACGACCGCGATATTGCAATGCCAACTCGCCATTATAACCAAAAAAATCTGGAGTACAGACCGCACCGTAAGCTTTAGCTACATCTTGGCTCTCGTCGATCAAATAGGGGAAACTAAAAGCCAACTCGTCAGAGATCTTTTTCATATTTTCAAAAGAGTCTTCTGCATATAGCGTGGGATCATTAGACATAATCGCCACGGTATTCACCCCCATCGCCTTAAGCTCATTGGTATCACGCACAATGCGCTCCCGAATCGACTTAACATATGGACAGTGGTTGCAGATAAACATCACTAATAAACCATTAGATCCAGCACACTCGGCCAGTGACCAAGTATTACCATCAACGCCTGGCAGGGAAAAATCAATTGCTGACTTTCCAAAATCACAAACCGGGGTTTCAAGACTTACCATTCATATTCTCCTGATTATTTCCAAGTAATTTTGTTGGTTATTATATAATGCTAATGGCAGATGAAAAGCTCGGCGCATGCTTGCTCACGATTAAAACAGTCAATGCTTAGCTCAAACTCAACCCTTTTTAAGTGATTTATTAAGCAAGCCCATACTCATTAATACCAGCAGCGCCAAACACCAAACAATCAGCGGCCCTGCAGGCAAATCAAAGTAAAGAGAGATTAACAAGCCAATACCGTAACCTACCGCACCAATACTGTACCCCCACCATAAACCACGATGATTCGACAAACCTCGAATCAACAACGCAGGAATAATCAAGCTGGCGAAAACCAGATAGACCCCCACCAACTGCACCGAAATTGTCACCGCCAAAGCAAATGTCACATAAAAACGAATACGCGGTAATCGCTCCGGTATCATCCACCAAAGCAGCGCAGTCAATAACGTCGCGACGGCTGCGTTACCTAACTGAGGCCACCCCACCCATAAGATTTGCCCTGCCAATAACGCCTTAAGCTGCTCACCACCATGGGGATCGTGGGCCAACAGTAATATGCCGAGTGTTGCCGAGAGTACAAATGTAACGCCTATTAATGCTTCCTGTATCTGAGGGAAATTGGACTCACACCAATGCAACAACAGCGCACCAAATAAAGCACACGTTACCACTACCAGCTGCACCAGCCAGACGCTCTCCCCCCACCCCAGCATAGAGGCAAATACCACCCCCAAGGCGGCTATCTGGGCCACTGCCAAGTCTATAAAAATGATACCTCGCGCTAAAACCTCGCGACCCAGTGGAACATGGGTTAACAACACTAAAATACCCGCTAATAGCGCAGGAACTAGAATACCCCACTCCAGATAGCTGGCCGTCATCACATAACCTCTAGCAGCTTTTCAATAATGTCGTCGAACAGAGAAAATAGATCCACCGCTTTATCCGAACCACCTACTGAATAAGGTAACTGCACAGCGGGCATATCCGCCTGGCCCGACAGCCACTTCGCGGCTCGATCTGTTTGATAGCTGTTATAGATCACCGCTCTAGCCGGGCTATCTGCCAGCAAACGCTTTATTGAGGCGAGATGTGCCGCACTGGGGGCGATGCCCGGCTTTGGCTCCAGAGTGGCTGCCTGTTCGATACCCAGCCAATCAAACAGATAACGCCAATCCTTATGATGAACCACCAGCCGCTGCCCCTTGAGTGATGCAGCTTGCTGCTGCCATTGCTCAATCGATTGTTGCCAACGTTGGCTAAAGCCTTGGTAACGCTGTTGATAATAATCACTATTAGCTTGATCCAGCTGCTGTAAACGCTCACTCAATACCGCCGCAATCTGCGCAATCCGCCGTGGGTCAAAATGTACATGAGGGTTACCTGAGGCGTGCACATCACCCATCGAGCGATCCAGCACCGCCGGTTGATCCAGGCGCTGCACCTGCTCTGCCGCCATCAAATAACCCAATTGTCCGGGTTGAACCTTGGAATTTGCGGCTTTTCGCAGCAGCATTGGCAACCACCCCTGCTCCAGCTCTGCACCACTGCAAACCAATAGATCAGCGCGCCGCAACTTGGCAATCAAGCTGGGGCGAGCCTCTATACGATGGGGATCCTGATAAGCTGTAGTGGCGCTATACGCCACTACCTTATCTCCCGCCAGCTCTTCAGCCAACGAAGCCCACTCCGGTTCACAGGCAAACAGCTGCAACTGAGCCCAGCTGCTACTGAGCGGTAGCAGCCACATCAATAGCAACATGATTAAATGCTTTTTCATGGTGCCTCCTAAAAGCTATGCGCGCCGTGGCTACCCAGACTCATCTGATACTGCAACATCAAGTATTTATCGCTATTTTCACTGGAGTCATCCAGATTCCACTGCAAACGCAAGCGACTGAATTCGCTACGAGAGTAATCCACCATCAGAGTGGTACGTTTTGGCGTGTGCCCCTCATCATCCAGGCCGGCCTCAGCTAACACCTCCATGTCATCACCATCGTTATTCGCACTCAATCGGTCGTAACGCAAACCAACCCGCCATTGCGGCATAAACTGATAGATCACCTGACTATACCAGCCCCTCTGAGTGCCATCATAATGACTCTCTTCCAAAGGGTCAGAACCTTCCAGCTCGACATGCCCCTCTTCATCACGTACAAAATATTCAAATTGGAACTTCAGGTTCTGCTGGCTGCTATTGCCATTTGGTGCCCATTTCCAGACGAAATCCACTGCACTCAGCTTGCTGTCACCATGAAACACGGGGGTTTCGGTTGCAGTGTCATGTGCATCACCATGGCCATGCCCACCACCCACACGCTCAGCCACCTCAGCCTTCCAATGAGAGAAGCCCAGTTGCCAACTGTTACTGGCTCCAACATCACCACCCAATTCGAAAAACATTGTCTGAGTACCATTACCATCATTAGCCGCACCGCCAGCAGGAAACTGCCCGCCACGGCCCAACTCCACACCCAGCTGCATAAATAGATCCGTCGGTGCCACCCAGCGCAGCTGCACGCCATCATCAACCAGCTGATCACCAAACAGACCTCGATAAATCAGAGGCGCATCAACAAAGTCCCATTGATGGATATGCTGTTGATTAAGATAACCCATTGCAGAGAAGAAGCGTCCGGCCTTCACTACCGCACCATGGCCCAAACCCATCGTCTCGACATAGGCCTCTTCCAGCTCAAACTCACTCCCTTCATCACCCGCATGCAATGCTGCGGTCATCTTGCCGTAGTACATATCATCAATATTGGCGCTCATCACCAACTCCGAATGCCCCAAGCTAAAACCCGCCTCACCCGGACCGGCTTCTCCACCCAGCATAAAGCCGGGCAGCTCATAATCACCATCATCAATATAAGCACTGTAACGCCCATCCAAAATCAGGCTGATATCAGGATTAAAGCCCTGGCTTTGTGCATTCGCACTCAACGGCGCTGCCACCACGGCAAACGCTAAAAAAAATTTAGTAACCATCACTCTTCTCCAATAGCAAAATAGCGGGGACTCTATCCCCGAAAAAAACGCGATATGAATTGTTGGCCTAATAAATAATTAGAATGCACCTAAGGCTCCTTGCTGGAGGCAATGCAGAACAGCTAATGAATCTATTAGGAAATAATTAGCCTGAATAGCACATTGATTTGAGCAAATATTCCGCAGCACATTACCTATATGAATGTAGATAAGGCGCGTAACCGGGATGCTGAAGCGTTAATTTACAGGAAGATTCATGCCACGATCCCGAATCAATAACGACCGGGAACAACATAAATACCGCCTGTGAAATCAAACGCTAAGCAAGATTGCACATAGTTTAGAATTATTCAGGCTAGAGAGAGTGGAGCGGTGGAGCACGGGCAGCATAGTGACGCAATGGCTCACTGGGCCGAGTGGTGAAAATAGACGTTGAAATAAAGGCGTACGGCGTAATATCAGCAAACAGACTTACCGTAGCAGAAGATAAAAACTTAGCGTGTGAACCCTGAACACACAGCTCACAAAAGCCCCCCTCTTCATGGCTATCCAACTCATAACTATGAACAAGAAGAACGGCCTGCAACGAGAGCAACGCAAGCATGAGCAGCGTAGCAAATCCGATGCGACATTTAGTAGAGGCTTTTATAAAAGTGTCCATACATAAGAATCTACTGTAATTTGCCAAAGACAACAAACACTAAATTAACAAATCCTTGGCAGCGGCTCATCCTCTAACTCCGGCAACAACCGCTCGCCCCCCAGCTCGGTCTGCAAAACCACCTCCGCTGCGTTTTGTGTCATACGCCCGATAATCGCGGCATCCTTTCCTTGCGGCAGAGTTTGCCAGCGCGCTAACGCCGCATCAGCTTGCGCCTGATCAACGACGGCCACCACCCGCCCCTCGCAAGCGAGATAATAGGGGTCATAGCCGAGCATCTCACACAACACTTGTACCTGAGCATTTAGCGGAATAGCCTGCTGCTGTAGCCGAATACCCAAGCCCGTCGCCTGTTGAATCTCATGCATAACCGTCGCCAAGCCACCACGAGTGGGATCACGTAAAAAGCGAATACCCGGCAACTCATACATCGCTTCACACAGCGGAAATACATTCGCCGCATCGGAGCAGAGTTCACCACTCAGGCCAAACTGCTCGCGGGCCAGCATCACCGCCGCACCATGGTCACCCACCGGGCCACTGACCAAAATCGCATCTCCAGCTTGAATGCGCGCCATGCCCAGCGGTTGCTCACAGACCCGCTCACCAATGGCCGTAGTAGTCAGGTACAGCGTACTCCCTTGGCCCCGAGGCACCACCTTGGTATCACCGCACACCACCTGCACTTCTGCGGCTTTCGCAGTCGCAGCGAGGCTGGCGATAACTTGCTGCAACAACGCAACGGGCATCCCCTCTTCAATAATGGCCGCCAAACTCAGGTAACGCGCCTTGGCACCCGCCACCGCAAGATCATTCACCGAACCATGGACCGCCAACGAGCCAATATCCCCCCCTGGAAATACTAACGGCTCTACGGTAAAGCCATCAACCGTGATCAATGGCACGCCACTTATTGGCGGCAAGATGGCCGCATCAGCCGCAATATCAAGAATCGGGTTGCTAAGATGCTTCGCAAACAGCTGCTCAATCAATTGGCGCATGTAATGCCCACCATTACCGTGAGCCAAGGTGATGTGGGTAGCTAGCGGCTCATTACAATAGATCATTTCTCTGCCCCTTTGAACTAGCGTAGTAATGCTCTACTACCTGGCCATAGGCCAGCCCCCCATCGTTAATCGGCACGGTTTGTGGCAGGTAGGCATCAAAACCGTGTTGCGCTAATAGCACCAGCGCCCGTTCACTCAAGCGCCTATTTTGAAACACGCCACCGCTCAGGCCCACTGCAAATTCACCGTGCAGCGCCCTGATGTGTAGCGCCTGTTTAAGCAGTAGCTGAGCGATGCTTTCATGGAAAATAGCAGCGCGCTGAGCTTGAGAGTGAGCCTCATCCCGCAGCATTGGCAACAGTAGAGACCAATCGGCTCGCCAAATACCCTGCGCATCCTCAATCAGTGGCAACTCAACCCCCTCAGCCTCAATATCACCCGCTAAAGCCTCCAACCACATCGCTGCTTGCCCATCAAAACTCGCCTCGTCACACAGCCCAAGAAGGGCTGCCGCGCCCTCAAACAGACGCCCAGCTGAACTACTTTGATGGCAGTTAATGCCCTTCTGCCACGCTTGCTTTAGCCACTCACCCTCTTGCGGCAGGGCGTACTCTAGCTCCAACTTCAATTCCAGTTCCGCTTGCCAACAAAGCGCCGCCGCTGAGCGCCAAGGCTGCCGCGCAACGCTATCTCCTCCCAGCAAGCGAAAAGCACGTAAACTCGCACAATGTTGCCACGCCCCAGGCCAACCCAACAACGCCTCTCCGCCCCACAGGGTGTTATCAGCTCCCAGGCCAACACCATCCCAGGCAAAGACCAGCCAACGCGTCACGTCTGGATACTCCCCGCTCAATTGTGATGCATGGGCATGATGATGATAGCGCGAATGAATCGGTAAACCACAAGCGCCTGCCCAGCGATGATAGCCATAGCCTGGATGAGCATCCAACACAATCCGCGTAGGCTTCACTTGGTATAACGAACTCAATTGGCCAACACTCTCATCCAAGCGCTGCAAGGCCACAGGGCTACTCAGCTCACCGATGTGCGGCGAGATAACAATGCGCCTGCCCCACGCCAATGCAATGCTGTTTTTTATATGGCTTCCCAGCGCCAGCAGTGGTTCATCCAGAGTAAAAGGCAGCTCTAACTCTAACGGCCCATTACCGCGCCCAAGGCGGAGCGGTCGCGGCTGATTGGCAATCACCCGATAAAGCGGATCATCCGCTCCATGCAAAATCGCCCGATCATGATGCAAAAAGCCGTCGGCAACACTCACCAACCGCTGCTCCACCGCCTCGTTATCAATCAACACTGGCTCGCCGCTTAGATTGGCAGAGGTGGCGATCAGCGGTCCGTCAAAATCAGCCAATAACAGATGATGCAGTGGGCTATAGGGCAACATCACCCCCAGCTCATTCAAGCCAGGAGCCATATCCAACGTATCCACCTTGGCCACAGCCAACACAATGGGGCTAGCCGGGCTGCGTAATACCTGTAAGCAAGCCTCATCCAGCTGCACCAACTCAGATAATTGAGATTCACTCCCCATCACCGCCAGCGGCTTATGAGGTCGCCCCTTACGCTGGCGTAATGTTTGAATCGCTTGGCTGTTTTTCGCATCACACATCAAGTGGTAACCACCAATACCCTTCAACGCAATAATCCCCCCCGCCTTTAGAGTGACTAGCGCGGCACGTAATGCTCCATCGTTATCACGCACCCACTCATCACCCTGGTGATAACTCAAGCGGGGGCCACATCGCTCACAGGCCAATGGCTCGGCGTGGAAACGACGATTGAAAGGGGCTTGGTATTCGGCCAAGCAAGCATCGCACAGGGAGAATTCCGCCATACTGGTATTGAAACGATCATAGGGGAGTTTTTGACTGATGGTATAACGCGGACCACAGTGACTACAGTTGATAAAAGGATAACGGTAACGGCGATTAGCGGGATCAAACAACTCCTGTAAACATGCAGCACAGCAGGGTAAGTCAGGGGTGAGACGCACCTCCGTTGCATCGGCCACACTGGGGCGGATAGTGAATGTAGAAAACCCCTCACATGGCACCGACTGCTGCTCGGCGATGCCAAGCTGCGCAGGCTCAGGAACCGCCAACAGCCCCTCTATAAAGTCGGAAAGCGCCCCACCCTCAATATGCAGCTGCACCCGCCCCATGCTGTTCGCAACCCAACCATGAACACCATGCGTCATTGCCAAGCGATAGATAAAAGGGCGCAGCCCAACCCCCTGCACCCGGCCACATAACTCAAGATAATAGCCCTCACAACTCAAGCCAGTACCCCGTTGCTCCACCAGATACGGCACGCCCCTTCATCAGAAACCATGCAAGGCCCCATCGGTTGACGGGGTGTGCAACTGCGACCATACAACGCACATTGCTTGGGATAAATGCGCCCAAGCACGACCTGAGCACACTCACACCCTGGAGGCATCTCACCTGCCCGTTTTCGTTGCGCATCTTCAACAATCGCAAAGCGCTTGCGCGCATCATGCCTGGCATACTCGTCACGCAATTGAAACCCCGACGAGGGAATCATCCCAATGCCACGCCAGTTGCCATCCACTACCGTCAAGACCTGATCAATAATCTGCTGGGCAGCAAGATTACCCTGCTCTCGCACCACCTCTCGATAGCAGTTATCCAGCATCGGCGTACCTTCGACTACTTGACGCAACGTAGAGTAGATCGCCGCCAACAGACTCTCCGCAGAAAAACCCGCCACCGCACTGGCGATGCCATGCCGTTGCACGACAAAACGCCACTGCTCCGCCCCCATAATCGCCGCCACATGACCCGGAGCAATCAACCCATCAAAACCAGGAGCTTCAGAATTCAGTAACATTGCAACAGCAGGCCAAGTAAGCCGAGCGGAAAGTAAAATAGAGAGATTATTCGGCACACCCTCAGCAAGCAGGGCAGCCAGCGGCGCAGTAGTGGTCTCAAAGCCCGCCATGAAAAAGCAGATCTGGCGACCTGGATTATCACGGGCAATCTCCAATACCTGCTGGGGTGAGGCGACAGGCTGAATATCAGCCCCACTGGCACGCGCCGCCATCAAGGTGCGAGGCTCGCCGCGCTGACCACTCCCCTTCGCCACATTCACGGGCACCCGCAGCATGTCTCCGTAGGTCAACAGAGTTACTGGCTCGTGCAACGCCAGTTGAATCGCAGCGTAAAGATCCTCCTCCGGACAAATACAGACAGGGCAACCTGGGCCAGGAATCAACTCAAGCTTATCGGATAACAAACTCCGTAACCCCGCCTGAGTAATCGAACGCTCATGGCCACCACAGACATTCATAATCCGCAGCGTCGAGGGCAACTCCAACCGCTGAATACGCCCTAGCCACTGCTTAGCCTCAGTCAACATAGTCAAACTTTAAAACAACTCGCATAAAAAGCCCCATTACCCTACAGTCTTTCTATCTAGCATAGGCAGCAACGAGGACACCGTCATTAAATTTTTATGGGCTGGAATATTTTCAATATTTTTCATTTGGTCTGGCATAAATCCAAAGGATCAATTTACCTGGTTTCTGGAAATTTCCCCAGCGCTAATTGGCGCAATCGTCCTAGCAGCAACCTATCAATCATTTAGGCTAACCCCTCTAGTCTATACGCTGATTCTCATACATTGTGTAATATTGATGATGGGTGGCCACTACACTTATGCTGAAGTACCATTTTTTGACTACCTCAAAGAGACATTTGATCTAGAGCGGAATAATTACGATAAAGTCGGCCACTTTATACAAGGCTTTGTCCCCGCCCTAATCGCACGAGAAATTGTTATTAGAAAAGCAGTGATTATCCACTCCACCTGGCGAAACTTCTTTATTGTTTGCTTCTGTTTGGCTTTCAGCGCTTTTTATGAACTCATCGAGTGGTGGGTGGCGTTAGCATCAGGTGAAGAGGCCGAAGCATTCCTAGGCACCCAGGGTTACATATGGGATACCCAATCAGATATGGGGCTGGCATTGCTCGGAGCTATACTTGGTTTAATTACGCTAGGTAAGCTGCATGACAAGCAGCTGAGTAGAGTTCACGCCAATTCATAGATCTTCGCAAATTTACGTAATCAGTACAGCGTATATTCAACATCGTCGCAAAAAAGCATGGCTTGATTTACTCAGGAAGCAACCCAATCAGATTTAAATGCTTACGAAGTTAAGAGAGCCGACTAATTAAGCCCCGCTAGCGATAGCTAACGGGGTTTTACAACAAGATATTACCAATTACTGAACGTTACCATTGACACCTACGGTCACATTATCGCCCTTATTAATCACCAATCCATTTGCCGTGCAGTTCCAAAGATTTACGCCAGGCTGTGGTGCAATATTAACCACCTGACCAGTAGTATTATTGGTACACTGAATTCCTAGAGCATCTACACGCTGCACCTGCAATGTCAGGTCAACAGCCGCAGGGTTTATAGCCGAGTCAATAGGGAAAAGCCCCGTAAATGCAATATTATCAACAGTGAAGCTCGTCGCATCAACAATAGCAAGCTGCCCCTGTACTACACCATCAACTATGCCTTCTCCAGCGAAACTAAATTTACCCGCAGCCACATCAAGCTCAACCCCTATCATCCAGTGCCAAGCAAGTTGTGTCATATCAACGCTACCTAACAAGCTGTAATCATTAATATCATAGACATCAACATTATTTAGGTAGTCGTTGACAATTAAATAGTCACCCTTAACTTCCACTGGCTCTGCCCAAGCGCCAAAAGGCTGACCTCCCTGTGGAATGCCAGGTAAAACCTGAGGCAATAATTGCAGTGTAGTGGCATCCATAAGCCTTAGTTCACCTAAGTGCCTTACAAAAATAGAATTACCTGATGGATGACTGGCTATAACATAGCTATCAACGTCTGTAGGCGTTTCATTCACGGTTTGCAGAGTCACAGTATCAATTGAACGAATCACCCATGTTGCAACATTGGGTAAGCGTCCTATCACAAAAACCCGACTTCCATCAGGAGATAACTTTATTGATTTTGTACCAGACAAATCGGTGACTAAATCATCAGTAAAGGTCATTACGTTGAGGTCAAATACCTTTACTACGTCCGATGAAATAAAATATATTTTATTGCCATCAGGGGAGTAGACCCCATTACTATTGAAGCCTGGAACATCCACCCGATGAATTTCAACATTCTGCACGGTATCAATCACCGCCAGCTGTCTAGTTCCGCTCAACGTATTACTAAAGCCAGCTAAAAGATAGTCGCCAGAAGGATGAACATGAAGATCTCTAACAACTGAAATATCTCCCGCAATATTGATTATAGCCTCTTGTAAGCCGCTATCTTGGTCAATAACCCTAATTTCATTGCCAATATTACTTACATACACCTTTGAATCCGCTAAAACTGAACCACCAACAAGCAATGATACAGATATCAACAGGCTTACCATCATTCTATAAAACATAAAACCTCCGTATAAAATTTATTTTTATTTCCAATAAATTAGCATCCGTTGTTTTCATGAGATGAAAACAACTGCCTCTTTATACAGATATCCAAAGAGGGATAAAACCACAAATAATAAAACATTTAATTCAACCAATAAGCGCATAACTTAAGCAGAGTAGAAAAAGAGGGTAATCATGAATAAGCTGATTGCTTTTTCTCAGGAAAGAGATATAACAATGGCTATGTTCTAGCTCAAGAATATCGGACCTTTAATTTGCTAATTTCTCGAACTGAATCGGTCATAAATCATCATTCAATGAATGCTGTCGGTCTAAATTGTAATATTTGATGTAGCTTGCCACATCACTCGCCATTTGTTTTCGAGTGGGTTGTTGCGCGCCTCCTTTATATCGTGAACTTACAGCATGCACTTGCTCACACACTGCTCTGCCGTACTACCGAGGTGAATGAGCAACTCCCCAGACGAGACTTTAACCCGTTAGACAGGCTGCTGATAACGGCGTGCGACCCGACCCCGTCACTACATGCTACGACATGGAAAAATATTACCCGTTTTTTGCAAACAGCCAATAAACATAACCTATACTGAATTAAAGGTTTGTTTAAACAATGGGTCTTTGGAGACTAGCAATCAAAGCAGATGGGGCATGACAAAGAGTGAGATAGACAAGCCACTGCATCGTATTCGATCGATTATCAGCCTGCTGTGGGTATTTTTAATTCTATTGTCTCTATTTTGGAATCTCTCTGCCAATGAAGCACTTTCCCTTAAGGTTGCCCGAGACCGGGGGGAGGCTATCTTCCAAATAATTGAGATTGCCCGACTTTGGAATGCAACGCATTTTGCTGTTTACGTTCCGGTTACTGAAAACAGTCAACCCAACCCTTATTTGACCATACCCAATCGCGATATCGAAACCACCAGTGGTCAAAAACTCACCCTGATAAACCCTGCCTATATGACGCGCCAGCTGTCAGAATTAACACAATCCTTCCGCGTGACACAGTTTCGGTTAACCAGTTTGAATCCCATTCGCCCCAAGAACAAACCAACTGACTGGGAGAAAGAGAAGCTAATACAGTTTAAGGCAGGGGTTTCAGAAGTCATCGAAAGGGTGTCACAACAAGACAATGAGCTGTATCGCTATATGGCCCCACTACATATTGAGCCTCCCTGTCTAAAGTGCCATACAAAACAACAGCTGAAAACAGGTGATGTATATGGCGGTATCAGTATAGACATGCCAGCCAACTCTTTCACCGAGGTAGAGAACCAACATAAAAAACAGCTGTATGGATTTCATGCTGCCCTGCTATTAATTGGCCTTATTTTGATACAGATGATTGAGAAATACTTCCGTAATAAAGGGGATGCAAAATTAGCCAGCATCGACAGCCTTACCGGCATATTGAATCGGCGCGGATTTGATCATGCACTGAATAGGGAGTGGCATCGTGCCCATCGGTCTGGTACCGAACTTTCCGTGTTGATGATGGATGTGGATTACTTTAAGTCCTACAATGATTATTACGGCCATCAGCAGGGTGATCGGTGTTTGGAAGCCATTGCATCGGTGGTTGAAAAAAGTCTTAAGCGCCCTGGAGATATTTTTGCCCGCTATGGTGGCGAGGAGTTTGTCGCCGTAGTCACGGCTAATCCAGAGGGCGCACGACATATTGCCGAAAAAATCCGCCAGGATGTGGAACAACTCAATATTCCACATAAAAGATCGATCATTAGTGATTACGTTACCATCAGTATCGGGATGGCCAGTGTCATACCCAATAAGGGTAATTCTCCACAAAAACTGATCGCCCTTGCTGATAAAGCACTTTATGAAGCAAAAGAAGGGGGAAGAAATCGGCTATGCATAACAACCGTCAATGACGATTAATAGCACTTTCACTCAACTGGGTAACACATTGACTTAATCACCACAGTTGGGAGATCGTCAAAAAACCTTACCATCATGCCTCTGATAGAGAGTCTCGACCACAGCCACTTATCGCTAACGCGACCAATTTACCCGGAACAGATCATCCTTGTCGGTATACTGATAGTTCAACTCCCCCTGATAAGCATTACGCAATGCCTCGCCAGTGGCTCGGGTGAGGTGACTACCTGTAAAATGAACCACCAACGCATCGGATTCATCGTTAATATCAATGATTCGCTCGAGCGGATGCCCAGCCTTCTCCCTGCTCTCCAGATTATGAATCAAATGCGTGACCTCATCCCAATGTGAGGTGATGAACTCCCCGGAGATTCTTAACATACCGGCTGGTACATGATCATTGATACGCTGACACGCGGGACAAGTGTGCGGTTTTGCATCACTGACCACATCACCCCATTGCCAGCGACCATTGTGCAATATAACACCACACTGGGGGCAGGCTGCCGGCTCTTTGGGATTGCCGCGTGCTTGGTAGGAGTCTTCCACATGCGGCGGATAGATGCGATCTCTGCGGGGTTGGTGAATAAAATCGGTAGATCTGTGTTTACCTGCCATGGTGAAACTCCTCTCTATAAGCAAAATGTTTTTTGAGTGGATGACAGGCAAACAACCTGATTGCACATGTCAATTGCGAGCGAAAATGATTAAGGTCTATAGAAGTATGGCTCAAGATTGGTCGTTTTCAATCGCAATCTTTTTGCTGGATCCCTTCTCTCTGAAATGCTGTTTTATTATTTCCTGTCGCCATCGGTAGAGGGGTAACCAATGGGTTTGAGATCACTGCCTCCCATCCTCCCAATATTAGATGCGCATCTCTCTCTAATCCCCATTCAGCATCGAGGTGTTAACCAGATATTTAAGCAGCCAGTAGAGTCCGGCAAGAAAGGCCAATGGCAGTAGCACGGTCTGCAATAGAAACACCACAATCAAATTAACCAATTGCAGACTGGCTTCGGCAGTGGCTTGTTTGTATTGCTCCAGCTGGGCATCAATATCAACCTGCTCAACAGCGGAGTTATAAAACTGTTTGGCGGCATCCCAGATTGAACCAGTCTGATTAGAGTATTGGCTGACAAGATTACGCTGGTTAATACGTCCGATGTTATCGGTGGTTTGCTGCAACTGGACAGAGGCTTCATCATACTGTTGCGCCAAAAACTGTTGGTAGACAGCTTCATTGATAATCGCAATCGTCGGCACTGCAAGGCGCAATACCAATGCCAGTAGCGCCAGTTTAAGTAGCACACCTTGCGTGGAATGCCCTCGTAATTGAGGCAGCCAGAGTGTTATTGCCGCACTAAGCAGCAAAGCGATCGTCGCCCATGAGAACACGCTCCATGCGCCAATCGTTAGCAAGGTCTTTTGGATACCAATGGAGGCGCTGCTCAGCAGCATTACCCAGGAGAAGCGCTCTACCAAGTCATTGATCGGGTCCAGGATCTCTCCTGGGGTAAATGTAACACCCAGCCCTGCTGGTTGCACTGCGACTTCGGTACCTTGAGCAACCGATATCACGCCGTTTAGTGCTCGTGCTACACCAAAGGTAAGCAGCGAACGCTGCAATGCATCATCGGTATAGTCACGACCGTAGTTATCCAGTACTTGGCTGGCAATCAGGCCACTGGCCAAGATAAGTACCAAGGTGATCAGGTAGAGGTGATATTTTTTAAGCATACGCTGAACATAGCAAATGGGGCGATGGTATCGCTACTTCGCTAGAAATTATTTGATTTCTATTAATGATGGATGTCCTGATGCTTTTTATTAAAACATCCAAGACAATCAAGGCACAGAAAGACTATAAGCCTCCATTGTGGAGGCTTATAGTCATATATTACTTACAAACTGATTTTCATCAGCTCACCATAGTGACCAATGCTAATGCTGAGGTAAGGGTGATACTGGGCTCAATACAATTAGATGGTAATCATATGATGGATCGTGCCACGTATATAGCACATCCCCCTTCTCACTCATGCCTTGCAACGACACACTATCCCACTCGACTCCTTCGCTACTCCTATGTTCGTATACCGTGTTTCCATCAAATATATTTATCTTAATAGGCCGGTCGTCGGTGTTGGTATTCGGTTCATCGCCGGGCTTATTTACAACCCAACTTGCGTGCCCGCTTTTTGTATATCTAAATTGACTAATATACTGATCTCCTTCAACGCCTGAAAGGTCGCGTAGGTCATGCCCGTCATAATATAATATCCGCCCGGCAGTCACTGATGCTACAGAGGTTACCTCTACAAAGAAATTGCGATCATTTATAAAATTGGGAAGATGGTAGCTACGAAACTCAAAATTACGATCGCTATTAAAGCTCTTATATTCACCTTCTCTGTATATAAACAAGCGGTTATCCCCCGTCAACCAGCTTAGCCAACCGCTATCATCAAGTTTTATACTTCTAATTCCACTCTGTTCTGAATATTGAATAACTTTTCCAGCTTCATATAAAAAAAGTTCGGTGCTATCAACAACCCAAGCAATTTGCCCTCCGTTATTGATAGCGTAGTCTACACTTTTAGCCGATCTTACGAGCTCGATAACTGCGCCATCAATATAAGCAGCAATCCCTCTGAAACCCTCGGTGTCAAGAAACCTCCAAGCCAGATCTCCCGACTCGTTAATAGTGGGGGTCTCTTCATAGTCGTCAGTATTAGTTATTTGCTGTACATCATTGCCATCATATAAGTAGATATCCCGGCCGATGGAGCCGTGGGGTTTATACCAGGTTACTTGACCACGCTGATTGAAGGGGGGTGGATGATAGAGAAACCCTCCGTCAGGTCTTGGGCAGTATATTCCCTCTCGAATAGTTTGAATATCCCCTTTGTAATAAGTCTTTAAATGGCAACTAGGGACAGCCGTACCTTGGGATGTACTCCAAAGCACCTTTCCATCAGGTGAAACATTATGGGAAAATATAAATTTAGATTGTTCAAGCCCCCGCTCGTACTCAACGCTATCAAGCAGTTGAGTTGACTCACCATCATTAAAATATAATGCCTTACGGACTATAGTGCCCGAATTATCAGCTATTTCATATGTATACATTCCCTTGTTGTTGATCTGGAAATTATCAAAATCCGTTTTCTGGTTTAATACTGTTTGGGTGACACCATCTTCATACATTTTTGTTTCACGATTATCATCGTCGTACCAAAACACCTTGCCATCTTCGAGCATAGTAGCAACATGTGTAGGAAAATTAATCACATCCAGAAAATTCGCTTCATATTCGACTGCTCGTGTCAGAGAGCTAAATACCAGCAATGACATCCCTACTAAACTTAAAACACCTTGTTTTAACATTGTTCCTTCTCCATTTATCTATTTCATGCAGCGTTCAATCACAAAAGCATTGCTTTTATCTAAAGTGAGCGCCCTTGTTCTGTTAGCTGTTGATACAACTAAGATCCTTTTTCCAATCAGAACACCGTTAGATAGATTACCATAACGGCATGCGGCACGCACACCGTGATATTAACGCTTATATGGCCGCCTTAATCGCAGTAATGAACACATCAATTGCAGCATTCACAGCTTTCTGAACAGCTGCCTCAGTCATTATTTTAATAGTCAGCAACTCTGTTTCTACAACCTTTTTTTCCCTTTTTATTTCTCTATCAAACACATCATCAGATATTTCCCCAAGAATCCTCGCTTGACCAAGTTCTTTAAGTGATTCTTTTTCATTTTTAATGATCATTTCAGCATATTCTTGAATATCCCCAACGTCTTCTTTTGCAGAGTCGTTTATGGCGCCAACCATATCCTTTAGTACACTTTCAATATCAAAGCTCATTTAATAACCCTCCCTAATCGTAAAAAAAGTGTTACTTACTATTGTGTTTCATTACTTTCTGAAGAAGACGCTCCCATTTTCTTCACCTCTTCTCCCTTTGCAATAGCTATAAATACTCTTACAAACTGCTTTCTATGCCGCTTAGCCTCGAAATCAGAAAAGGTATCACTACTTTTGTGAATGTCTTTATCTTCTATCCAAAGATCTAACAAGTTGTTTACTTGCCTTGTGGATACCTTATTTAACTCTCTTATTTGATTCTTAATCAAAAGCCCCCGAATATCAGTCTCAATTTCATTATACTGGTCCTTGAATGCATCATATTTTCTATCGTCAACGGGCGTATCAATCAACTTCCCCCAAAACAAATCAACTTTCTTTGCAATCTGTACAGTTTCTTCTTTTATAGAAGAGTCATACTCAGCTACATATTTGACTGTGCACCCAGACAACATTCCCAACATTAAAAATAAAAAAAATATCGAACGACTTACATTCAAATTACGCATTTAGGTCTCCTTTTATAGACTTATATTGTTAGCGCGATAATCCACATAGAAAATAAAAGGAAAGGGATCAATGTTAAATGATTTTTTATATATTTATTTTCGCACATCCTTAATATACATAGCTTTGCCCTCTTTCCTCATTTCGACATCAAACAATTCACTAGATTTTATTAAATCACTAAGCTTTTTATAGCCGTAGTTAATAGATGAAAAGGAGCTGTTGTTTGAGATGTAGTGACCAACCCTACTCATATCTGCCCAGCCATCGTCATCAGATGTCTGCTCAACTGCAATTCTAAGTAATCTAACCAGGGAAGTGTCTTTTCGTAGCTCTTGCTTACTTTTCTTTACTTGATGTTGAGGAATGTCAGTTTTTATTTCATCTTCAGAAACAAGATTTTCTGTATAAATAAATGGTGAACAAGCATCGACAAATGGTTTTGGTGTTTTCTTTTCGCCAAAGCCATAAACAGGCAATCCGCTTTCAAGTATTCTTAGCACCAAGGGAGTAAAGTCACTATCACTTGTCATTAATGCGAAAGCATCAACATTTTTACTATATAGCAAATCCATTGCGTCAATAATCATTGCAGAATCTGTAGCATTTTTTCCTTTTGTATAAGCAAACTGTTGCATGGGTCGTATAGCATGGGGGTGTAGTCTGTCAATCCAACCAGATAAGGATGGATTATTCCAGTCTCCGTGCGCATGTCGAACATTTACCATGCCATATTTAGCGAGTTCTTCTAATACACCTTCTATTGAATTATGACTGACATTGTCGCAGTCAATTAGAAGCGCTATCCGTTTTCGTTCTGACATCAGGTTCTCCTAAATTTATAACGCTGTGCTCACTTGCAATTGGAGCTGGATTTCTTTTATGTTATTCAAGCATAAAAGAGATACCGCGGAAATTGTCAGAGGCGAAAATGCTATATGTCCAATCACACGCCTATCTATTTCTGCTACGAGCGATATAGATAGCGCGTTGGCGGCACGTAGCGCCTCTATAATAAACTGCTATGTATGGCTGCTAATCTCATGAGACTTAAATGCGGCGACCGTCACGTCATTTTCGTCCCTTATAATGAATTTCAGGTTCATGAGCTTCTTGTTGCTCCATTTTGACGGCTAACGAGGCTGTAGAAAAACCTATTTCACAACAAGCTTCGCCATCAGCCAATTAAGTCATTAATCTACCATCATTATCTCAATCAGTTATGGGTTTCAAGCTCATTGACCGCATTATTTTGCTATCACCTCATATTGGGCGCTGTCCTCCCCGGTTCATCGCTTTATTTGGCTAATTCGCCGTATCTCATCAACTTTTCTATGTCGTAGACTAAATAGTAAAGCTGCCGCTGCCCTTGGACTTTAGCTTTGCTTGTTAAGCTAAAGGATTATTGCTTTCGGTGTAGAAGAAGACGGGCTCAACTACGAACATGGGGGTGCTGTAGGTCTGTTTTCCTTTGTCGCTGTCGATGGGGCTTCCATCCAAGCGGTGTAGCTAAGTGTGGAGAGGCGTGCGTTGCTGATAATAGTAAAGGAGACTTTTCTGTCACGGCCATTTCGGGTGTCGACTAAGCAGAGGTTCTAGAGTTTATTATTGCCGTATCAATCAACATGGCTATGCCATGCATGAGCCCACTTTTTCGCACATCAAACTTGATTGATTGCATGACCCGACTCCGTCTTCGCTCCTTGTAACATGGCAGACTCCCCTGGTTGGAAATGGCCTTCTTCTCTAAGACACCTCGGGTTTGGACAACGTTTGCATAACCAGCAATAAGCAGAAGAATCATAGAGATGAAAAAAATGATCCCCAGAAAACGGTATCTAATCTAATTCTCACGACAAAAAAATCCTTTATTACCATAGTTATTGAACAACGCCCGCCAACTAAAAACCTAATTTATAAGAGCATATTCTATATTGACAGTTTGAACCGAATAATTCTTAAGCTGTGTTCAATCTAGATTATCCATTGACTCAAAAGGAAAATTTACGAAACAAAAACCACCAAAAAACTAGCAGATAGGAAACACCATCTGCTTTTCCACAAACATATAAATAATTATTAACATTGGTGTTTTTATTCTTCTCTAAGCATAGTAAAAGTAGTATTAATTACTTTATTAATACAAATAAAAGAGTAAGGTACCCAAATTTCAAGCACCTCTCTCTTTGCTTTACTACTTCACTTCATCTGTTCGACGTATGAACAAATAAAATATTTGTCAATGACAGGAGTCCTCATGAAAACTAATCCTAACACCCTCAAAATCCAATACACCTGGGTGGTTTTTGCTTTATTTTTAATGACATCCGTAAGTTTTGCACAAATCAGCGACGCGCCGAAAGCGAAGGGAAACGGTAAACCGACCCTTAAATACCAGCCTGAAGAAGTTCTGGTGAAATTCAAAAAGAATCTGTCACCAACTGCCGCACGCCAAGCTATTAACGCACTTGGTGCAAAAAGCGCTAAAAAGTTCACCTTAATGAAGGGTGCTAATAACGAAAATATGCAGCGTTGGTGGCGTATGAAATTACCCAAAGGAGTCGAGGTCGATAAATTTATCGCAAAGATCTCCAAAAACCCCAATGTAGAAGTCGCTGAGCCCAACTACCTAGTCTCAACACTTCTGACCCCCAATGATCAACACTTTGATCTGCTGTGGGGAATGCATAACGCCCAAAATGATGCCGACATCGACGCACCAGAGGCTTGGGACAAACACACTGGGAGTAACAATGTTGTGGTTGCCGTCATCGATACGGGTGTTGATTACAACCACGAAGATCTTGCAGCTAATATGTGGGTCAATCCTGGAGAGATAGCAGGTAACGGCATTGATGATGACAACAACGGCTTCATAGATGATATTCACGGCGCTGACTTCATCAACGCAAATGACCCTGACCCCATGGACGATCACGGTCACGGCACCCACTGTGCCGGAACCATTGCTGGAGTGGGTAATAACGGTACTGGTGTAACGGGCGTTAGCTGGAATGCCAAGATTATGGCAATTAAATTTCTAGGCTCAAATGGCGGCGGAGCTATTGCCGATGCCGTCGAAGGTGTTATTTACGCCACCAATCATGGTGCTGACATCCTGAGCAACAGTTGGGGTGGCGGTGGCTACTCCCAAGCGATGTTTGATGCCATCAGTGCTGCCAATGATGCCGGTATTCTGTTTGTTGCTGCTGCGGGCAACCGTAATAGCAATAATGACCTTAGCGACTACTACCCCCAGGGCTATCAGGTTGCCAACGTTGTCTCAGTTGCCGCCACTAATAGCAGTGACAATAAAGCAAGTTTCTCTAGCTACGGCGCCAATACCGTACATCTCGGGGCACCCGGTGTAAATGTATACTCATCTGTACCTACCAGCACCTGTGCACTCTGCAGCCCTAGCGGCTATGACTACCTCAGCGGTACCTCCATGGCAACGCCCCATGTATCAGGTGCCGCGGCATTAATTCTTGCTCAAGCCCCCTCACTCACCGTCGCCGAGCTTAAAGCTGCACTGCTCGACTCTGTTGATCCCATCCCTGCAATGGCGGGTATCACCATCAGCGGTGGCCGCCTTAACGTCAACAATGCACTAAGTAATGTCAACTATAGCGTTAGCTTTAGCCCCATTGATCATTCCGTACTGCATGGCGGTAGCGTTACCTACACCATGACCATTACGGCAATTGCCGGAGACATGACCCTCAATCTGGCTTTGGAACCATTAGCCACCGGGCTAAGTGGCACAATAGCCAACAACTCATTAACCATCCCAGTAAACACCTCTGCTAGTACCACCATTACGGTTAATACAACAGCTGGCATGAACCGTGGGAACTACCCAATCCAGGTCGCCATTAGTGAGTCACCGGAGGCCGTAAGTTACGCAGAGACGAATCTTCAGGTTTTAGTACCCGACTATGAAATTTCAACTACGCCTGCCAGCCTCTCGACAGGCCGCGATAGCACGGTAACGTACGCCCTTACTATTTCATCTGTTGATGGTTTTACTGGCAACGTACAATTGGTTGCTACAACCGAAGAAGCTAGCCTGACGACCACACTTTCACCACAAACAGCAACCATACCGGCAGATGGTGCTGTCAGCTCAACGCTGACGGTAAGTACAAGTGCAACAACCGCACTGCAGACCCACAGCATAGAAATTTCTGCAGACAATGGAGCCACTACAAAAACAACCACCGTTCAACTACAAGTAGTTGACCTTGATCTAGCCGTCAGCAATATAAGTTCCACGTCAACAATCGTCGGTATTGGTAGCAGCTTCACTATAGACAACACTATCGCCAATATGGGTGCAACAGATGCAAACGGCTTCTCAGTTAACTTTTATCTCTCAACTGATAACGTCATAACCACGGCAGATACCCTGCTAACCTCACGAAATATTAGCACCCTTGCCAGCGGCCAAAGCAATACCGCATCGACTACCGTTAGCACTTTATCTTCAATGTCTCCTGGTATCTATTACATAGGTGCTATCGTTGACCCAGCCAATCAACTTCCTGAAAGTAACGAAGGAAACAATGCCCTAGCAGCAGGGAATACTATAGAACTGGTCTATGGTGTTGATTTTGAAGTGACCGCTGTTACACCGAGCACTACCAATTGGAATTCTGGCACCAGCGTATCAGTCAGCAGTACCGTAATAAATAATGGCACAAGTGCTAGCGGTACCGTGTACAGCTATGCAGGCATCTACCTCTCGACTGACGCCACGGTCACTACCGATGACCTCTACCTGGCACAGCGCAACATCTACAACCTCGGGGCCGGTCAGAGCAGTACCGGCAATAGCAACATTACCGTGCCCACTACCCTTGCACCCGGG
>Ga0316204_10003473_pt1 | contig 31390 bp, 23 predicted proteins | sample 6monrhotite_MG_2_FD_205661 | JGI IMG/M metagenome (GOLD analysis project Ga0316204, IMG submission 205661) | Microbial mat bacterial communities from mineral coupon in-situ incubated in ocean water Damariscotta River, Maine, United States -... | ecosystem: Environmental > Aquatic > Marine >... | reverse complement strand
CGGGCTATCAGGTCCCCGCGCGCATCCTCGAGCCGGATCCGTACAACGACACCTGGTACTGGTCCGAGGCCACGGTCGGTCCGCACACGTTCGACTTTCCGATCCTGATCAACCTGGACGACTTCCTCCAGCCGGTCGTGGCCAGCAACGAGCTCATCGCGGCACGCATCCACGTGCGGCTGAAGCGCGAGGCCGATCAGGCCCTCGGCGCTCGGTGACCGGCGCCGGACGGCCGGCGGTCTTCCTGGACCGCGACGGCACGATCAACGCCGAGGTCGACTACCTGCGCGACCCCGCCGACCTCTCCTTGCTCCCCGGCGCAGCCGAGGCGATCGCGCGCCTCGGAGCCGCGGGCTTCGCGTGCATCGTGGTCACGAACCAGAGCGGCATCGCGCGGGGCTTCCTGGACGAAAGGACCCTCGCCGAGATCCACGTGCGTCTCAGGGCGCTGCTGGCGGCGGAGGGCGCGCAGCTCGACGGCATCTACCACTGCCCGCATCACCCGGAGATCGACAGCGGCGCTCCTTGTGACTGTCGCAAGCCACTCCCGGGCATGCTGCGCCTCGCAGCCGAGGAGCACGACCTCGACCTCTCCCGCAGCTTCGTGATCGGGGACTCTCCCCGTGACCTGGAGGCAGGCCTCGCGCTCGGCGTCCCCGGCTTCCTGGTCGAGACGGGCAAGTCCGTCGACGCCGCTGCTCACGAGCGCTACACGGTCGTCGCCGACCTGCCGGCGGCGGTCGACGCGCTGCTCGCCGCGCGCGCCTGAGCTCCACGAGGAGCCGCAGAGTGGCCTACTTCTCGTAGACCCGTTCGATGCGGTACTCGCGCAGCTTGTTCGCCTGCGTGTAGATGATGATCTCGCCGACGAGGCCGAAGCCGATCACCTGCACGCCCAGCACGAACAGCAGGATGCCGATCATGAAGATCGGCCGTGAGTAGAGCGACGAGTCGTCGAGGAACAGCCACTGGCCGAAGACGATCAGCGTCACGATGCCGCCGATGCCCGCAAACAGCGCACCGAGCGCACCGAAGAAGCGCAGCGGCTTCAGCGTGAAGTGCGTCAGGAAGACGACGCCGATGATGTCGATCAACCGACGGATGTAGACGCCCAGGCCGAAGAACCCGGCGCCACCCCACTCCTGGCGATGGCGGACCTTGACCTCCTCCACCTGGAAGCCCTGGCGTTGCGCGATCGCGGGCAGGAAGCGGTACATGTCCCCGTAGACCGCCATCTCCTCGAGCACCTCGCGGCGCATCGCTCGGAAGTAGCAGTTCAGGTCGTGGAAGGTGGAGCCGAGGATCCGCCGCATCACGAGGTTGAACATCGACGACTGCACGCGATTGAGCAGCGGGTCGACGCGCGGGTGTCGCCACGGCGCGACCAGGTCCGCGCCGCCTTCGATCGCTGCGAGCAGCGCCTCGATCTCGGCCGGCTCGACCTGCAGGTACTGCGGCGACGTCACGACGACGCGTCCACGGGAGGTCTCGAAGCCCTCGCTCAGGCAAGCCGAGGCGCCGAACGGCTGCTGGAAGGCGATCGCCCGCATCTGATCCGGGCGCTCCTCCACGAGCCGCGTCGCGGCTTCCCACGCAGGGCCGCGGCAGCCGTCGAACACGGCGATGCACTCCCAGGTCTTGCCGAGGCGATCGAGCTCCGCGCCCAGACCTTCGACGACCTCCTCGATCCGTCCGTCGCCGGTCTGCACCGGAACGAGCAGCGTGACGTCGAGCGTCGGCGCAGGGCGCGTCGACTCCGTGTTCGAGAGATCAACCATGTGCAGCGCCCCCGAGGTCCGCGCCGTAGCCGAGGCTGGACGTGGTGATACGTCGCCCACCTTGGCTTCCGTGCAGGTCGCTGGCCTTGACGATCAGCTCCGCCAAGAGCCCGAGCAGGAAGAAGTAGACGCCCGCCAGGACGGACAGCAGGAACATCGCCAGGATCATGCTGTCCATGATGCGATCCCGCTCCGGCCGAACGAGCTCGCGCATCCCGATCGCGAGGAGTCCGAGCGTACCGACGCCGAACGGCAGCGCGATGGTTGCGAAGTACTGCAGCGGTGCTTGCGAGAAGGAGGTGATCAGCTTGATCGTCATCAGGTCGAGGGCCACGCGCGTCGCCCGGCCGAGACCATACTTGCTGTGCCCGAAACGACGCGGCCGGTGGTTCACCTCGACCTCGACGACCCGCGCCCCGCTGCCCGCGGACATCGCCGGCAGGAAGCGGTGCTGCTCCGCGTAGATCGGCAAGTTCTTCACGAGCTCGCGTCGGAAGGCCTTCAGCGTGCAGCCCGTGTCGTGGATCGTCGTCTTGGTCACGAAGCCGATCAGGCGGTTCGCCAGGATCGAGGGCAGTCGCCGCAGCAGGAAGCCGTCGTGACGCTTCTTGCGCCAGCCCGCGACGATGTCGGCGTCACCGCGCGCCATGCGCTCCAGCAGCAGCGGGATGTCGGCGGGGTCGTTCTGGAGGTCCCCGTCCATCGTGATGACGATGCGGCCGCGCGACTCGTCGAAGCCCGCGGCCATCGCCGCCGTCTGCCCCGAGCGACCGCGGAACTGAACGATGCGCACGTGGGGATCCGCTCGCCAGAGCCCGACCAGGACCTCGAGCGAGCGATCGAACGACGAATCGTCGACGTAGATCACCTCCCAGCCGAGGTCCGAGCCCGCGAAGGCCGCCGAGATCTCGGCGTGCAGGATCGGGAGGTTCTCTTCCTCGTCGAAGATCGGCACGACGACGGAGACGTCGACCGCGCGCGCGGTGGGCTGGGGGGAAGGCATGAGGAGGGGGGTGCCTGTCCTTTCGGCAGCCGGAGGACTCCGGTGAAGAGGATCCGGCCCTCCTGGCGGTCAACCCGGCCGGAACGGGCACCAGGCTTGAGGCGGATGCGAAAGCGGATAGGATCATACCCATCATGACGTCCGACCGCGGCCACGACCTGGTGCGCCGTTCCTGGACTCTGCTGCTCGGCCCGGGCGCCTCCCTCGCGGAGTGCGCGCCGCTCCTGCGAACGCTCGCAGACGCTTCGCCCCGTCCCGCTCCGGCGGGCATCGAGCAGCTGGAGAACTGGAACGCGCTGTTTTGCGAGTTCTCGAACGAGGGCCGTATCGTGGTCGATGTGGACACGATCCGCCTCGAGCACCTCGGTCTCCTGCGAGGCTTCCTCGAGCGCCGAGGCGGCTGGGAGCTCACGCTCGTCGGCCAGCGTGGCGACGCGAGCGTCGTTCGCGAGCTCGCCGGACAGCCCCGCTCGGTCTGGTACCCGGGGTCGCTCGACGTCGCCTGGATGAAGGCGCTCCTCGTGCCGCCCGGCGGCAGCCCCGCCGCGGATGCCACGCCTCTCCCTCAGGCCGCGCACGAGAGCGCTCCTGCCGCCCCGCCGGAGGCCGAGCCCGACCGCGCGCCCCGGACCGAGCGCCGGTCCGCGGCCCCCCAGCGTCCCGGCCCCTCCGCCGGGGACGCCCCGCTCGAAGTCGACGCGCCCGAGCTCGGCGAGGACGACGAGCTGCTGGCCCAGGTCGAGCGCATCCTGCGCGGCGAGGCCACGGCCCCTCCCGGGGGCGCGACCGGGGCCGCCACGGCTGCGCCCGCCGCCCCCAAGCTGGAGGTCCTGCTCTCCCCCGCCGCCGAGGCGGCCGAGCTCCCCGAGCTGGACGGCCTCGACCTCGAGTTCGATCCGTTCGCGGAGGTCCCGGAGGAACGGGGGCCCGACAGGACGCCGCACGAGCCGGACGTCGCGACCGCGCCCTCCGACCGAGAGACACCCGCCCCACCCGCCCCGTACTTCCGCCACCAGGTCGCCGACCTCGCCGACCTCGTCCAGTGCGTCGACCTGGGCCTCGGGCTGGCCACGGAGGAGCTCGCCGATCAAGGCGGCCCGGCCTCCGTCCGTCTCGCCGAACGCCTGCAGGAGCTCGGCGGAGAGGTCGCGCGCCTGCGCCAGTTCACGAACACGCTGTCCTTCCTCGTCGCGCCGCCCGGCGCCGGGACCCAGCGCTTCGACCTCGCGCCGCTACTCGAGGAGATGCTCACCGCGCGACGCAGCGAACCCGAGGCGCCGCGCTACCTGATTCGCACGCCCGAGCCGCTCGAGATCCAGTCGGACAAGATGCTGCTCAGCCAGGCGCTCGACGCGCTGCTGTTCCTCGCCCACCACGCGGCCGGGCCCGGCGGCACGGTTCGACTCGACGGCCGGCACGTGGCCGCCGAGGACGGCGACGGCGAGGAGGTCCTCGTCTCCATCCGCTTCCCGGCCGGGCGCTTCGCCGATCGCACGCCCGCCCGACTGCTCGAGCCGTACGGCCTGCGCCGCGATCTCCCCGAGCTCGGGGCGAACGCGCTCGCCGCGGCGAGCGGACTCCTGCGCGGTCAGGGCGGACGCGTCGAACTGCGCGCCGAGGCCGGCGACGGGCTCGAGTGGCGCGTCCACCTGCCCGCGACGAGCTAGGCGGGAGAGCCCGCTCCCCCGGCCTCAGCCGAGGAGCTTCGTCACTCCGGCGTAGACGAAGAACGCGAGCGTCGCGAGCAGACCGAGCAGGCTGAGCGGCCGGTTGCGCAGGTCGCGGCCCACGATCGCCTCGCGCCCGAGCCACAGCAAGGCGAGCGCGAGCAGCGGCAGGAAGGCCGCGCCGACGACCGCGTAGGCCCGCTGGGCGTCCCTGAACGAGACGCCGAGCCCCAGGATCGGCACCAGCGCGAGCGCGACGAGGTAGCCGCGGTAGGCCGGCGCGGTCGTGTCCACGGGCGCCAGCTCGTCGCCCGGCTGCGCGCGGCGCAGCCGCCAGAAGTCGGCGAAGACGTAGGGCACCGCCTGCCAGACGCCGAGCAGGCTCGAGAAGATGGCGCCCCAGGCTCCGATCAGGAAGGCCCAGCGCGCGCCGCTTCCGAGCTCCTCACCGAGCTCTGTGGCGAGTTGAACGATCAGTCCGCTGCCCTTGCCCGTGGCCTCGATGCGCGTCCCGATCAGGACCATCGCGATCCCGAAGAGCGCGGTCATGCCGAAGCCGACGGCGAGGTCGACTCGGCAGAGGCCGAGGTCCTGCGGCGTCTCGCGCCCCTCTTCACGGATCCAGTAGCCGTAGCAGAGGAGCGTCAGGGTCCCGCCAACGCCGCCGATCAGCGCGACGGTCCAGGCGAGGCCGCCCTCCGCCTCGGGAACGGAGGGCACGAGCAGACCGCGCAGGACCGCCTCGCCGTCGAAGCCGAGGGCCGCCGCCGTCCACACCACCGTGACGAACATGACCGCGATCGCGATGCCCATGACCCGCTCGAAGAGCCGATAGCCGCCGCGCCAGACCAGCGCGAGGCCGACGACGGAGTGCAGCCCGCCCCAGATCCACTTGCCCGTCACGGGATCGTCGACGAGCGGGAGCGCGGCGTGAGCGCTCACGCCACAGGCCGAGATCAGCGCGGCCCCCGTGAACCAGCTCCAGGGCAACAGGTAGACCAGGAACAGCCAGCGCAGGGCCAGCGGAGAGCGTACGAGCGCGCCCTCCAGCACCGTCTCGCCGCTGGCGAGCTGGAAGCGCGCCAGCGCCTCGCTGAGCACGTACTTGAGCAAGGCCCCCACCGGCACTGCCCACAGCACCGCGGTACCGAGCGCGCTGCCCGAGAACGCGCCCGTCGCCAGGTCGCCGGCGCCGACGCCCGTCGCCGCGACGAGCAGCCCGGGGCCGAGGGCCTGCAGCAGGGTGAGTCGGCGCGTCGTCGGCATGCGCGCGTATCCTAGCAGCCCGACACCGACCCTCCTGACTCCCGCGATCCCGATGAAGTACAACGCCGTTCTCCCCGCGACCTCGCTGCTCCTCGCGAGCTGCGTCTCCCTCGATTACGACCTGACGGAGGTCGCCCTTCCGATCAGCGCCAAGCCCGAGCCGGAAGGCGGCGCCGAGGTGGTGCCCTTCCGGATCGAGAGCAAGAACGTGCTGTGGATCCACGGACTCGCCGGCCAGAGCGAGCCCGACGTCGCCGAGCTCGTGAACGAGGCCGCCGCCGGCTACGACCGCATCGCGGGGTTCCGCGTCACCCAGGGCAGCAGCGGCCACGGCTGGTTCCTCACGCACCTCTCGCTGACGCTGGTGCGCATGAAGTCCGTCGTGATCGAGGGCCAGCTCGTGCGCGACCAGCCCTGAGCGCCGTCGCGAGCGGCGCGGGCCGCGTTCACGAAGGGCCCCCGCCGGTGCTGTGCGAAGCGGGCTCCCTCCGGAGCCGGCGGAGCCCTCAGCGCCCGCCAGGGCCGCGTCCCGGCGCCCCAGGGTCCCCGCTGCCGAGCCCCGGGGCCGCGACCGAGTGCTCCTCCGGCCACGATGCTGGCTTTCGTGTCTGGAATCCCGGGCGTGAGTGTCGATGAATCTGGACATGTCCACGATCGGCCTCATGCCCCCCCGCCTGCTCCTCGTCGATGGCGACGAGTTCGAGGCTCAGGTGCTCAGCGCGGACCTGGAGGCCTTCGGCTGCCAGGTCGAGACCTGCGCCTCGTCCGAGGAGCTCCAGAGCCGCTTCGAGACCCAGACCTGGGACGCGATCCTGGCGGACCAGGAGACCGCAGCGATCGGCGACTTCGCGGAGATCCTGGCCGGCCCCGACGCCCCGGTGCTCGTCGTCCTCTCGGGCTTCGGCTCGATCGACGACGCGGTCGAAGCCGTGCGCGCCGGCGCTTCGGACTTCCTCACGAAGCCCGTCTCCAGCGAGCAGCTGCGCGTGGCTCTCGGTCGGGCCCTCGAGCGCCGCGACCTGCAGGCGGAGAACCGGAAGCTGCGCGAGGACCTCGGCCAGCGCTACGAGCTGGGCAAGCTGACCAGCCGCTCCCCTGAGATGAAGCGCGTGTTCGAGATGGTCCGCAACGTCGCCGACACGCGCGCGACGCTCCTGATCGAGGGAGAGAGCGGAACGGGCAAGACCGTCCTGGCCCGCAGCGTCCACGCCGCCAGCTCGCGCGCCTCCGGCCCGTTCGTCGAGGTCAACTGCGGAGCGCTGCCCGACAACCTGCTCGAGAGCGAGCTGTTCGGCCACGAGCGCGGCGCGTTCACCGGCGCCGTCAAGACCCGCCCCGGCAAGTTCGAGACCGCCGACGGCGGAACGATCTTCCTCGACGAGATCGCCTGCGCGTCCCTCGACCTCCAGATCAAGCTGCTGCGCGTCCTCCAGGATCGCGAGTTCGAGCGCGTCGGCTCGTCCGAGACGCGGACGGTCGACGTGCGCGTGATCGCGGCCACGAACCAACCTCTGCGCGAGGAGGTGGCAGCGGGACGCTTCCGCGAGGACCTCTTCTACCGGCTCAACGTGCTCGACCTCGCGGTTCCGCCGCTGCGCGAGCGGCGCGGGGACGTCGTGATGCTCGCCGAGCGCTTCCTCGAGGAGCTGTCCACTGAGTACGACCGGGAGATCGAGGGCTTCGAGCCCAGGGCCCTGGCGGCCCTCGCCGCCCACGATTGGCCCGGAAACGTCCGAGAGCTCGAGAACTCCATCGAGCGAGCCGTGTTGCTCTCGAGCGGCTCGCGCATCCCGCTCGAGGCGCTCCCCGAGGAACTCCGCTCCGCCGCCGCGGAGGCCCCCGAGGTCCCCAGCGGGATCGGCCTGAGCGGCGAGCTCCTCGAAGGCCGCGGGCTGCGTGAGGCCCTCGAGCACGCAGAGCGAGAGCTGATCCTGTGGACCCTGCGAGAAAACGAGGGTTCGCGGAAGGACACGGCCCAACGACTCGGTATCAATCGCACCACCTTGTTCAACAAGATGACCCGCTTCGGCCTGATGGACCTCGAGTTCGAAGGCCCCGTCGACCTCTCGCCGCCCCGCCTGCAACGATGAAGTGGCCCACCAAGCTCTTCTTTGCCGTCGCGATCGCGGCCGTGATCTCGCTCGTCGCCGTGGTGTCGCGCCAGCGCATGCGCACCCCGCGTGAGGTGCTGGACGAGGTGCAAGCGGCGCTGCAGAGCGACGTCTACGACCAGCAGGGACTGCTCCGCCGGTTGGACAGCAGCCTGCGACGGGCGGAGTCCGGGGACCTGCAGCTGCCTGCGGTCCGCGAGGTCTGCGCGGACCTGCGGCTCACGCGCGGTCGGCTGCTGCTCGAGATCGGATCGACGGACCGAGCCCGCGAGGACTTCGAGTACGTGCTCGAGACCTACCGCCCGGACGACCGCGAGACGCGCCGGCTGCTGATCGAGGCGGAGAGCGCGGAGGGCCGCTACGAGGACGCCCTCCTGCACCTGGGCGAGCTGCTCGAGGACGAGCCGACCTACGCGCCCGCCTGGATCCAGTCGGGGGTGCTGCATCAGGAGCTCGCCGAGCGCTACCTCGACCAGTGTGACGAGAAGCTGCGCTACGCCCTGATCGAGGTCGACGCGCAGCGCGCCTCCGACGTGCTGCACGAGCTGGCCGCCCGCGACCCGCTCGACCCCGCGCGCGTCAACGCGCTCCTCGAGCTCCGTCGGATCTTCGCAAGCAGCTCGGAGGAGCTGCTCGGGCAGGTCCTCGCGCTCTCGGAGGAGGCCAGCGTGCACCTCACCGAGTGCCGCCGCGTGCTGCTGCAGAGCTTCGCGATCGAGCTCGACGGCGACGCGCTGCGCCGCTACCTCGTCATCCTCGAGGCGGCGGGACGTCACCCGAACGCACTCGCCTTGGGCAGCCTCGTCGCCCTGCAGGGCCCGTACAAGGCCGACCCGAACAGCGCCCAGCTGATCATCCGGATGCTCATGGAGCGGGGCGACTACACCCACGCCTCCGAGCTCGCCGGTGTCTGGATCAATCACCGCGAGCCGCTCGGCGCCGACTTCCTGCGGCTCGAGTGCGAAGCGCTCTATCGCGGCAAGTCGTTCGCCAACCTGAGCCGCGCCGCGACCCGACTGCGCTCCATTGGCACGCCTGACGACGAGAACCTGTTCCAGTTCTACGCCGGGCTGCAACACGCAAAGGCCGCCAAGCCGCGCGTCGACCAGGGCATCCAGTTCCTGATGCGGTTCGCGCGCTCGCGCACCCCCGATCCGTTCGAGGGTGCGCGCGTGATCGCCTGGCGCGAGATCGCCAACCTGCGCAAGCTGAAGGGCGACCTGAGCGGTGAACGAGAGGCCATCCAGGCGGCGCTCGCCCTGAATCCCGACAATGCGGGAGACCTCTGGCTGCGCCGCGCGGAGCTGCAACGCGAGATGCCGCACGGCGGCTATGCCCTGCCCCTCGAGTCCTGGTCCATGGGGATGAGCCTGCTCCCCCGCAGGGCGGAGGAGCTCATGCCCACCTTCATCGAGCTGGGTGAGCAGCGACTCCAGGCCGAAGAGCGCAGCATCGAGGTCATCTACGAGGACATGCGGCTCGTCGGCCGCTCGGCGCCGGAGCGCGAGCTCGGCGCCTATGTGCTCTACCGCATCGCACAGCTCCACGCCGAGCGTGGGGAGGCGATCAGCCAGGGCCGCGTCGCGAAGCGCTTGCTCGAGCAGCTGCCCGACTTCGTGCCTGCTCTCGACCAGCAGATCGAGTCGCGCCTGAGCCTCGGCGACCGCGGCCCGTACGTCGAGCTGGTGCTCGCGCGCATCGAGCTGACGGGGCTGACCGAGCGCGGCAAGGAGCTGCTCGACACGCTCACCCTGAGCGAGCTCGATCCGCAGCAGACCGTGCGCCTGATGCGCGCCGACCCCCGGGGCTCCGGGCGCCGGATCGTCGCGAGGTGGCTGCACGACAACGGCGAGAACGACGCGGCGCTAGAGACCCTGGAGTCGGCGCCTCAGAACGCGCGCTCCGACGAGGAGAACCTCCTCGGCGCCCAGATCCTCTACGACAGCGGCAAGGCGCAGTCCGCCAAGCGCTGGCTCATCAAGGTCCCCGAGACGAGCCCGCTCGCAGCGAGCCGCTACCGTCTCGCCGTCTCGTGCGCCCTCGCCGCAGGGACCGACGAGGCGCTCACGACGGCGATCGAGGAGTACTTCGAGTTCGCGACCCCGGGTCCGCTCGAGGTGCTCGCCCTCGTCGACGACCTGATCCTCGACAGCCGCGCCGAGATCGCGCGCGCCGTGCTGGTGCGTTGCGACGTCACGGCGCTGCCGAACCCGGGCACCTACCTCCTTCGCGAATGGCAGCTCGCGCTGCTCGCGGGCGAGCACGACGACGCCGAAGAAGCCGTCGAACGCGCTGGCGCGTTCCTGCCCGAGAGCGACTACCTGCTCGCGCGCCTCTTGATACAGATGAGCCGCGGAGAGTGGCTGCAAGTCGCCGAGAGTTCGGTCGAGTGGCGTGACGCCTCCGACCTCGAGGACCCCGAGACGTTGGCCCTCGTGAGCGTGCTCTCCGGAGACTACGAAGCGGCCCTCGAGCCCGCGGCCGCAGCGCTGGAGCTGGACCCCACCCATCCGCGCTGGCTGGTGATCGACGCGATCGCGCGCCTCGCGCTCGGCCAGGAGGTCAGGCTCCCGCTGGACGTCGGCCGCCGGGCGCGCGGCGAACTCGAGCCCTTCCTGTTCGGGAGCGCCGAGGAGCCCCGCGACCCCCGCGCCGCTGCCGCGCTGCTCCTCGCGAGTCACGACCGCCGCGCCGCGCCGCTGGCGGCCGCGCACCTGAACCGCCGTCGCGAGAGTCGGCTCGGCGTCACGTGGTCCGCCATGTTCTCGGCCGAGTTGTTCGAACAGGCCGGTGACCTCGACGAAGCCGCTCGACTCTACCGCCTGGTCGTGAAGCTCTCGCCCGACTGGGTCCGCGGTTGGGACGAGCTCGAGCGCTTGCAGATCGAGTCCTTCGGATCCCCGCTCCACCCCCAGGTGGAACGCGTCCGGCAGAGCCGCATCGCCGCTCTCGCGAAGAGCGATCCCGAGAGCGCCGCCGGCCAGCTGCTCCTGGCTCGTCAGCGCCGCGGGCAGGGTGACCTGAACGTCGCCCTGCGCCAGGTGCTCCGCGCGCAATCGCTGGCCCCCGACTGGTACGAGACCTCCGAGGCCGTCGCCGAGCTCTACACCGAACTCGGTGTCTGGGACGCCGCGCTGGACGCGTGGCGCGCGCTGGTCGCGGACGCCGACGAGCGCAACGAGGTGCGTGCGCGCGCCGGCTTCATCACCGCGCTCGAGCGCGCCGGGCGCAGCGAACCGCCGGCCGTACCGCTCGAGACGTTGAAGCTCGAGCTGGATGAGCTCAACCGCTCAGGCCCGGGAGACCCGTCTTGTGTGCTCGCCCTCTCGCGCCTCGATCTGCGCCTCGACAAGGGCAACCCCGCCTACGGGCTCGAGCGCGCGTGGACGCGACTGCGCTCGCTCCGCGAGGACATCGAAGAGGAGCCGCTGGAGTCCCTGCAGCGCGGGGCCACGGCCAAGTGGGCGCGGTTCTACGTGGAGACCGACCCGACCTCGGCCGAGACCTTCATCCTCGACGAGCTGGGGCGCCAGCCGGGCAACCTCGACCTGTGGCTCCTGCTCGGCCGCGTCCAACGAGAGCTCGGCGACTTCCTCGCTGCCCACGAGACGCTGTCGCGCGTCGCGATGATGGCACCGTCACCCGACGTGCAGATGGAGCTCGCCCGGACCTTCGTGGCCCAGGGCGCGGCGCCGCGCAACGTCGAGCGAGCCATTCGCCAGGCCGAACGCCTGGCCGGTGGTGAGCTCAGCCTGGAAGGACGCCTCCTCCGAGCCCAGTCCTACATCGACGACCTGAAGTCCCAGTCCCTCGAGACCGGCCTCGCCGAGCTCGAGCGTCTGTGGGAGGAGCGTCACCAGCTCGAGGACCTCGAGGTCCGCGTTCAGCTGGCCGCCCTCTACGCACGCTCACTCCTGATGCACGAGGGAGAGGGCGACAACCAGAAGGCGGTCGAGGTGCTCGAGAGCGAACTCGAGAACGCCCCCGTCCCCTACCAGCGCGAGTACTTCGACGGTCTGCTCGGCATCGCGCGCTCGCGCGCGGCCGTCAGCGAGTGACGTTCGCGGAGGCGGCGCCGCGTTCGTCCGCGCGCGCCGCGAGCACCTCGGCGTAGGAGCCGAACTCGAACTCCGCCAGCAGCGCTTCGAGCCGCGGCAGCGTCCGGTCCAGGTTGACGTAGTGGCGAAAGCGCTTGAAGGCCGACGCCGCCACGCGGGGCTGCTCCGGGTCGAACTCCCACGGGTGCAGATAGAGACTCGCAGGCCGGCCGGCGCGCTCGAGTCCACGGATCACGGCGCGCGTCAACGCGAGCGGGTACAGCCGGAAGTAGCCGCCGCCGCCCGCGGGTAGGTTCCGACCAAGGGCTCGCCAGGTCGTCACGGGAAACTCGGTGATGGCGCGGGCGCCGTCCGAGCTCGTGACGCGGGAGATCCCCGGCTCGAAATCCGGCACGCCGTAGACCGGGTGGCGCACGGGGTGGACGCTCGAGTCGTACTCGTAGCCGCGGCGCGTGAGCACGTCGAAGGCCCACCAGCTGCGACGCGTGACGGTGAACGTGCAGGCGCGAAATCCGATGGGACGCGGCGCGCCAGCCGCCTCGAGCGCCCGTTCGGTCTTCGCCAGATCCTCGTCGAACCCCTCCTCGCCGAGCTCCCAGAGGAAGACGTGGTCGTATCCGTGGCTCGCGACCTCGTGGCCGGCTTCGAGGCAGCGCGTCACCCACTGCGGGTGGCGCTCGGCGATCCAGCCGAGGAAGAAGAAGGTCGCCCGCGTGTCGTGCCGCTCGAGCGCGTCGAAGATGCGCTGCATGCCGACGTCGAGGCGCGACTCGACCGAGTCCCACGAGTCCCGCGGGAACCGGTCGTAGAAGTTCGCGACCTGGAAGTACTCCTCCACGTCGAAGCTGATCGCGTGACGCGGCGCGCTCATGCGACGACTCCGGAGACCTCGTGGCGGCGGCGCCAGTGCTCCCAGACGAGCACGCTCCAGAGGAGCTGTGCGTGATCTTCGTTCCCAGAACGGTGCCCCGCGAGTCGGCGCCGCAGCGCCTCACGGTCAAAGACATCGGCGGGGACCTCCTCGATCGCCTCACCGACGGCGGACGCCAGCGGGCCCTGGATCCAGGCGCGCAGCGGCGTATCGAAGCCGCGCTTCGCGCCGTCGAGGATGTCGCTCGGCACGCGGGGTCGCAGCGACTCGCGCAAGGCGTGCTTGCCGCGACCGCCGCTGACCTTGTGACGGGTCGCGAGATTGGCGAAGCGCTCGACGAAGCGGTGGTCGAGCAGCGGAACGCGCACCTCGAGCGAAGCCGCCATCGAGGCGCGATCGGTCTTGGCCAGGATGCGGTCCGGCAACCAGGTCTTGAAGTCGGCGTACTGAGCACGGTACAGGCCGTCGCAGTCCCGCGGACGCTCGTAGTGCGCGGCGAACCCCTGGTACGGATCGTGGCCGGAGAGAGCGTCGCGCAGCGCGGGCGCCAGCACCTCGCGCGCCTCCTGCAGCCCGACCTGCGTCATGCTCGCGTAGTAGGCGCGGCCGGGCTCGCGCCCGAGGTTCTGCAGGACGCTCTTCGCTCGCAGGATGCGCGGCGCCCAGGCAGCCCGCGGGTAGACCGCGCCCAGGGCGCGGAAGACGCCACGGCCCGGGGAGCCGAGCGCGCTGCGCACCCGCCCTTCGGCGACGTCGAAGACCTGTCGGCGGTAGCCTGCGAAGACCTCATCGCCGCCGTCACCGGCGAGTGCGACGGTCACGTGCTCGCGCGCCATCTGCGACACGAGCCAGGTCGGAACGGTCGAGGAGTCGGCGAGCGGCTCGTCGAAGTGCCAGGGCAGGACCTCGATCGCGGCGCGCGGGTCTGGACGCAGGACCTCGGTGTGGTGCACGAGCCCCAGGCGCTTGGCCGTGGCGCGCGCGAGCTCCAGCTCATCGTGGCTGCGCTCCTCGAAGCCGACGCTGCAGGCCTCGACGGGGTCACCCGAGGCGAGCGTCATCGACGTGACGACCGCGGTGCTGTCGATCCCGCCCGAGAGGAAGGCTCCGAGCGGGACGTCCGCCACCAAGCGGTCCGATACGACGCGATCGATCCACTCCAGGATCTCCTCGCCATCGACCTCCTCGCGCTCGCCCTCCAGCGGCAGATCCCAGTAGGCGCGTGAAACCGCTCCGTCACGCGCGTTCCACTCGAGGACGTGGCCGGGGCCCAGGCGCTTCAGACCTTCGAAGGCGCCGTCGGGCCCTCCGCAGAACCCTTGGACCAGGTAGTCGACGAGCGCCTCCCCGCGCATGCGCCGCGACAGCGCGCCGCTCGCCAGGAGCGCCTTCGGCTCGCTGCCCCAGAACAGACCCTCGTCGGTCTCGGTCCAGAAGAGCGGCTTGATCCCGAGCCGGTCCCGCGCGAGCAGGATTCGCGGACGTTGCGGCTCACGGAAGTCCGCGATGCAGACCGCGAACATCCCGACGAGGCGCTCGAGGAATGCGGCGCCCAGCTCCTCGTAGAGGTGCACGAGCGTCTCCGCGTCCGAGTTCGTTCGGAACGTGTGGCCCTGCGCCTCCAGCTCCGTGCGCAGCTCGCGGAAGTTGTAGATCTCGCCGTTGCACAGAACGGCGACGTCGCTGGTCTCGTTCCAGATCGGCTGATGCCCGCCGGCGAGGTCGATGATCGAAAGGCGCCGAAAGCCGAGCGCGACGCCATCACGCCCTTCGAGGCCTTCGTCGTCGGGGCCGCGATGGACGAGCGTGTCGGCCATCGCCTTCAGGCGCGGGCGATCGAAGGGCGCTCGTACGTCGCGCAGCGCGAAGCCGCAGAAGCCGCACATGAGCTAGAACGTGCTCCCGGCAACCGGACGCCGCTTGAAGCCGCTGCGTGGCGCGCGCTGACCGAAGCCCGGCTTGGCGACCGGCTGGAGCACACCGCGCCCCTGCTGCCGGCGCGGATAGAGCTTGGGGTCGGTCATGTGCTGGCGCGCGACGGTCGTGAAGCACAGAACGATCGCCACCCAGTGGTAGAACAGGTCGAAGTGCGCGCGGTTGAGGAACACGCTGCCGACGACGAAGGTCGCGATGGACGCCTCGAACATCGTCGCGTAATTCAGGATCCAGCTCGAATGGTAGCGCATGGTCGCCTGAGCCCTGACCGCCCAGAGGTCGATCAGGCTGAGCGCGATCAGGGTCATGTAGAGCAGGAACGCAGGAGAGCCGCACTCCGCCCAGATCTGCAGGTAGCTGTTGTGCGCGACGTAGCCCTTGGTCTTGTTGAGCGTGGCGTCGCGGTTCGCAGGGTCGTAGCGGTGGTAGTTGTCCTGGAAGTGCCCGAAGCCGACGCCGAACACCGGGTTCTTCTGGATCATCACCGCCGCTGTCCGCCAGGCCGCGAAGCGCGCGTTCGCCGACGAGTCCTCCTCGTAGTCCTGGATCGACTTGATCCGATTCGTCAGCTCGGCGGGCGCCAGCAGCAGGCCACCGATGCCGGCCAGGCTGAGGAGCGCGACCCCAGCCATCTTGTTCCGGGACCGGAAGATCATGATGAGGACCGCGACCATCAACGCGAGGAAGCCGCCCCGCGAGTGCGTCAGTCCGATCGAGATCACGGTGAGGGGGACGCACGCGAGCAGCGACTTGCGGAGGATCTCACGCTTCTCGGAGAGCGCCAGCATCACGAGCATCGGCACGCTCATCGCCATCGCGAGGGCGAAGTCGTTGTTGTCCTTGAGCATGCCGCCGGGGCCTTCGAGGATCTCCGCCGTCCCTCCGGAGGCGATCCCGATGAGCCCGTTCTTGAAGCCGAAGAACGCGAACGAGAGCGCGATGATCCAGACCAGCATCCGGAGCCGGTCCCGCGTATTGACCATGCCCGTCGTGAAGAGCGCGATCACGATGATCTTCACGTACTCGACGAAGCCCGGCAGGTCGCGAGGATCGGGGCCGCGGTTCTTGAGGATCGACAGCCCGATCAGCGCCACGAGAACGATCATGATGATCGTCCTGAGCTCGGTGATCATGAACTTGCGCTCACGGCTCGAGACGAAGAACCCCGAGAACGTGATGATCGCCACGTAGAACGACCAGCGGATGTCGCGCGCGAAGCCCCAGGTCAGGTCCTGGATGCGCATGTACGCGAGCAGCGAGAACACCAGGAGCCCCACGAACGGCTTGCGGAAGCACGTTGGCATCACCGCGACCAGAACGAGGCTGACGATGATGTCCCGCATGGATGTCTAGGTTCAGCGCTCCTCGAGCCGCGCCTCTTCGCCTCGCCCCTAGAGGAATAGCTCGCGGAAGTCCGCGATGGTCTCGTTGACCCGGTCGCCGAGCAGGTCGGGCTCGTTCGCCCAGGCCCACGTGACGAACAGGACGACGGCGATCAGGCCAAAGCTCACCGAGCCAACGGCGAGCCGCCGCAGGAGCAGACGGCGACGCTGGAAACGGGTGACGATCGGGCTGATGACGCCGAGGACCGGCACGACCAGGACGCGATTGATGTCCGCTGCGCCGCGGAAGCAGCTCTTGCTGAACTCCGCGATCAGCGCGGAGCCGAGCCCGACGCCCAGTCCGAGGACGACCGAGAACAACACGATCAGGATCGGGTCGGGCTCCGTCGGCCGCAGCGGCGGCTGGACCTCCTGGATGATCTGGAAGGGGTTGCCGGCAGCGCCGTAGATGACGTCGCGACGCAGGCGTTTCTGCTCCAGCTCGAGGCGAATCTCCTCGAGCGTCGCCTTGACGATGTTCGTCTTGTCGGTGAGGACGTCGAACTCGTTGTAGGACTGAGTGAGGCGCAGCAAGTCACGCCGGTTCTGCTCGACTGCGAGCCGCAGCCCCTCCTTCTCGGCCCCGAGTCGACCGACATCGAGCTCGAGTCCGCGGATCAGGTTCTCGAGCGCCAAGTACACGGGGTTGGCCTCGAAGTCCTGGCTGACCTCGGTCCCGGTCCGGCGTAGCTCGAGCGCTTCCATGCGCTCTTCGAGGTCCGAGAGTTGCTTGCTGATCTGCTTGTAGCGCGGGTGCTCCGGCCGGATGCCGTCGAGCTGCTGCTCGAGGGTGAGCTGCTGCTTCAGGAGATCCGAGAGCTCGTCCTGAAAGGATTGGCCCTCGGTGACGCGCGTCTTGGGCACCTCGGGGTCCGTCTCGGCGAGCTGCTCCTCGGCGAGGCGCAGCTGCTGCGACTTGGTCGCGAGCTCGAGCTCGACCTCCTCCTGGCGATCCGTGTTCTCCTGGAAGCGGACGACGGTCGGGTCCTCGATGCGCTGCTGGTTCTGACCGGGCGCCGGCTGCGTCGGAGAGATGTCGTGCTCGGTCAGCAGCTCCTGCTGCTCGCGCTTGAGCTTCCTGTACTCCTTGTCGAGCTCGGACTGTCGCTCCAGCAGGTTGCTGTACTCGACGTTGTACCGGGTGCGTTCGCGCTCGACGACCTGGGTGATCCAGGTCTCGCGGAGGGACTTCAGCAGCTGCTGGGCCCGCTCCTTGTCGACGTCGCGGTACTCGATCGTGACGAACGACGAGCCCGACTTCCCAGACGAGCGCGGCACGATCACCGAGAGGTTGTCGCGCACGCGATCGTTGTAGTCCGCCTTCTCGGCGTCCTCCAGCGTCAGGTAGTCCGCCCACTTCCGCCCTTCGAGCACCTCTTGGATGCGCTTCGGGGAGCGGATCTGCTCGGGAGCGTTCTCGGCGATCCCGCGGGCCTGGTCGCGCGCCTCGCCACGCTGCTCGTCGTCGAGGAACAGCTCGCGCAGCTCGACCTGGGTCTTGACCAGGTACTTCTTGGGCACGACCACGGCGAACGCCATCCCCAAGGAGATGAGGAACGCCGCCGGAAGCAGGATCTGCCACCTTCGGCGCTTGAGGATGTCCAGGAACTCCTGGATCTGTCCGGGGCCTTCGATCTGCGCTGCCATGTTCGCCGCTTGCTAGCGCTCCACCGGGGAGCGTCGCTCGAGGGTCGCCGGGAGCGCAGGAGCGTTGTGCGGTTCTTGGAGAGGGTTCATCGTGAGGACCTAGAAGACGCCGTTGTTGACGAATCTCCCGTTGCGGTTCGCCCCGACCACGCTCAGGTTCGCCAGCGTCCGGGCCGCCTCGCTGAGGCCGGTGAGAACGATCTTGACCGGGAACAGCAGCGTGTTGATGAAGTACCCGACCTGCGCCAGCATCGTGGGCGGCACGTAGATGATGTCGAGTTCCTTCACCTTGATGTTGTACGTCGAGTCGCCCCGCTCGATCACCTCGCCGATGTCGACGTAGACGATGAGCTGGTCCCGCGGGTCGGGGCGGATGAGCTTGACGCGGCCGAGGTTGGCCGTCTCATCATCCGGGACGGCCGCCATGACCGCCTCCCAGATGGTCCAGTCGCCTTCGAGCACCTGACGGCCCTCGGAGGAGACCTCGCCGAAGATGAAGTAGTACTTGCCCGAGGTGGACACAATCCTCGCCTTGATATCGAGGAGGTCGTAGTACGGGCTGTACTTGTCCATCAGGAGCGCCTCGATCTCCGTGCGGGTCATTCCCGCGACGTTGACGGCGCCGATGATGGGCAGCAGGACCGTTCCATCGATGGCGACGCGCTCGTTCGCCTGGAGGTCCTGCGGCTGATAGGTGTCCGTGATCACCAGGGTGTCCCCGATGGTGATGTAGTTCTCCTCCTCCGCGTTGCCCGTGTAGCTCTTGCCGAAACCGGAGGTGTTCAGGAGCTGCAACACCCGCTTGTCGGGCTGCGTGGAGCAGGCCGACGAGAGGACGAGCAGCGCCAGGCAAAGCCAGCGCCAGCAGTCGGGGAGGGACTTCATGGGGTGGGACGGAGGGAGCCGGCGCCCCATGGGGGCGCCGCCGGGGGGTAGATCGGCCGGAATCGGCCGGGGGTTGACCCCCGGCTAGCCCCCGTATTGGGAGCGGTAGTACTCACGGTACTCACCACTCCTAAGCCGTTGCAACCACTCACTTTGAGACTGATACCAGCGGATCGTCAGCGGGAGAGCCTGGTCGAAGGTGAAGCGAGGCTCCCAGCCCAGCTCCCGGCGGATCTTGCTCGCGTCGATCGCGTACCGCCGGTCGTGGCCAGGCCGGTCCTTCACGAAGGTGATCAGACTCTCCGGCTTGTTCAGCTCGCGCAGAACCGCCTTCACGAGCTCCAGGTTCGGCAATTCGTTGTTTCCGCCGATGTTGTAGACCTCGCCGGCGGTGCCCTTCTCGAGGACCGCGAGGATCGCCTCGCAGTGATCCCGGACGTAGAGCCAGTCGCGGACGTACATCCCGTCGCCGTAGATCGGCAGGGGCTTGTCCTCCTGCGCGTTGGCGATGATCAGCGGCAGGAGCTTCTCCGGGAACTGGTAGGGCCCGTAGTTGTTCGAGCAGCGCGTGATGCAGGCGGGGAAGCCGTGGGTGTGGAAGGCGGCGCGGACCAGGAGGTCGCTGCCGGTCTTGCTCGCCGAGTAGGGCGAGTTCGGCGCCAGGGAGGTGTCCTCGGTGAAGAAGCCCTCCTCCCCCAGCGAGCCGTAGACCTCGTCGGTCGAGACGTGGACGAAACGTGCGACCCCAGCCGCGCGACAGGCGTCGAGCAGGACCTGCGTCCCGACGACGTTGGTCGTCACGAAGGGCAGCCCGCCCGTGATCGACCGGTCGACGTGGCTCTCCGCGGCCATGTGGATGACGGCGACGCCTGCCGGGTCCCCCGCCGCCTCGAGCGCCTTGGCGACGTCGTCGGCTTCGCGGATGTCGCCGTGGACGAACACGTGGTTCGCGTTGCCCTCGAGCTCCTTCAGGTTCTCGAGGTTGCCGGCGTAGGTCAGCGCGTCCAGGTTGACGATGCGCCAGTCCGGCCGGATCTCCGTCAGCATGTGGACGAAGTTGCTGCCGATGAAACCGGCGCCGCCGGTGATCAGGACGGTGTGGATGGGGGTCGCGCTCATGGGGTCGGTCGGAGGGATCGCGCTGTGCGGCTCAGTGGTCTTCGCTGCCGAGGTAGGTGCCGAGCGCCTCGCGCCAGGGGGCAAGGGGCTTCCCGCGCAGCTCGGAGAGCTTGCCGCAGTCGAGCACGGAGTTGCGAGGCCGCTTCGCGGGACGCGGGAATTCCTCGGTCGAGCAGGGCAGAACCTTGACCGAATCGATGCCCAGGAAGACGACGATCGCGCAGGCGAACTCGTACCAGGAGCAGGAGCCCTCGCAGGCGGCGTGGTAGATGCCCGCCTCGCCCTTGCGCAAGACATCCCACAGGGCGGGCGAGAGCTCGAGCGTCGACGTCGGGGAGCCGAACTGGTCGCAGACGACCTTCAGCTCGTCGCGGTCGCGCGCGAGCGCCTCGATGGTCTTGGGGAAGTGCTTGCCGCGCGGCCCGTAGAGCCACTGCGTGCGAACGATGCGCGTGTTCCCTGGATGCGCGACGAGCGCCTGATGCTCGCCGTCCAGCTTCGTACGTCCGTAGACCGAGATCGGCCCGACGCTGTCCGTCTCGACGTAGGGCTCGCCCTTGTCGCCATCGAACACGAAGTCCGTCGACACCAGCACGAGCGGGATGTCCGCCTCCGCGCAGGCCCTCGCGAGGACACCGCAGGCGTCGCCGTTGACCCGCTGGGCCAGGGAGGGTTCGTCCTCCGCCTTGTCCACGGCCGTGTAGGCGGCGCAGTGGATCACGCCGTTGAAGGGCCCATGCTCCTCGAACAGCGCGGTGACCTGCGCGGCGTCCGCCAGGTCGACGCCGACCGCGCCCACACCCGGGGCTTCGGCCAGGTCCGTACCGACGGCGGTCTCGCCGTCCGGCATGGAGAGCAGCACTTGACTGCCGAGCATGCCCGCGGCGCCGGTGACCAGCACCCGGGGTTGTCGTTTGTCGCTCAAGGATTCGTCCTCGTGGAGTACGGCTGCGCGCTCGCTCAGTCGGCCTTGTTGGCGCCACCGTCGGCGACGAGGTTGGCGGAGCGATGCAGCGACTCGAAGGTCCCCGCATCCGTCCACCAGCCCTCGAGGACCTGGTAGGTCATCGAGTCGTCCTTGATATACCAGTTGTTCACATCAGTGATCTCGAGCTCGCCACGGTCGGAGGGCTCGAGCGTCTGGATGACGTCGAAGACGCGGCCGTCGTACATGTAGATGCCGATCACCGCGAGGTTCGACTCGGGGCTCTTCGGCTTCTCGACGATCGCCTTCACCTTCCCGCCGTCCAGGGTCGCGACGCCGAAGCGCTCGGGGTCGTGGACCTCCTTGAGCATGATCTTCGCGCCCTTGTCCTGCGCACGGAAGTCCGCGACCGCCTGCTTGATGTTGTTCTCGATCAGGTTGTCCCCGAGGATCACGCAGACCGAGTCGCCTTGAGCCCAGTGCTCGCACAGACCCAGGGCCTCGGCGATGCCGCCCTCGCCCTCCTGGTACGTGTAGTTCAGGTGCTTCAGCCCGAACTCGCTGCCGTTACCGAGCAGGCTCAAGAAGTCGCCCGACTTCTTGCCGCCCGTGACGATCATGATGTCGTCGATGCCGGCGTTCACGAGGGCCTCGATCGGGTAGTAGATCATCGGACGGTCGTACACCGGCAGCAGGTGCTTGTTCGTGATCTTGGTCAGCGGAAAGAGGCGCGTGCCGAGTCCGCCGGCGAGGATGATGCCCTTCATTGGGGGAGCTGGAGGGGTCGTGGAGATCGAGGGGGAGGTCGCGAACCCCGCGCACCATTCGGGCGGGCATTCGGGCGAGGAGGATAGTGCGGGGTCCGGAATTCGGCAATGCGGGGGCCGCTAGGCGCCCACGAGTTCGTCCTGGTACCAGGTGAAGAAGCGTTGAAGCCCCTCGCGGATGAGCGTCTTCGGCGCGTAGCCGAGCTTCTCGCGCGCCTTCGAGACGTCGGCGTAGGTGATGACGACGTCGCCGGGCTGCATCGGCTGACGGTCCAGGACGGGCTGCTGCCCGCAGACCTCCCCGATCGCCGTGACGAGCTCCGAGAGCGAGGTCGTCTGCGACTCTCCGAGGTTGTAGATCTCGTAGCCCTCGCAGTGGTCGATCGACTTCACCACGCCGTCGATGATGTCATCGACGTAGGTGTAGTCGCGGCGGGTCGTCCCGTCCCCGAAGAACGGGATGGGCTGGCCGGCCAGGGTCATGCGCACGAACTTGTGGATCGCCATCTCCGGCCGCTGCCGCGGTCCGTAGACGGTGAAGAAGCGCAGGCAAGTGGTCGGGATGCCGTACAGGTGATGGAACGTGTAGCACATCAGCTCGCCCGATCGCTTGGTCGCCGCGTAGGGCGAGACCGGGTGATGGATGTCCGCGTCCTCGCGGAACGGCACGTCCTCGTTCGAGCCGTAGACGCTCGAGGACGAGGCGAACACGAAGCGGATCCCCTCGCGGCGACGAATGGCCTCGAGCAGGATCAACGTCCCGCGGACGTTGACGTCCTCGTAGTGCAGCGGATCGAGCAAGGAGGGGCGTACGCCCGCCATCGCGCCGAGGTGCACGACGACGTCGAAGCGACCCTCATCGAAGAGGCGCTCGACGAGCTCGGCGTTCCGGAAGTCGCCCTCTACGACGCGCGCCCCCTTGAGGGCCGCCGCGTTCCGGCGCTTGATCGCCGGATCGTAGAAGTCGTTGAAGTTGTCCAGGACGGTGACCTCGTCGCCACGGGCGAGGAGCGCGTCGCAGAGGTGGGAGCCGATGAAGCCGGCTCCGCCCGTAACGAGTGTGCGGTTCATTCGACGGTGACGCTCTTGGCCAGGTTGCGGGGCTTGTCGATATCACAGCCCCGCAGCCGGGCGATCTCGTAGGAGAGCAGCTGTAGCGGGATCACGTTCAGGATGGGTGAGAGCCACTCATTGCAGGCGGGCACCTCGATCGCCTCGTCCGCCAGCGCCAGGCTCTCCGGGTCGGAGCCGACGGCGATGACCGGTCCGCCGCGAGCGCGGACCTGCTCGATGTTCGAACGGACCTTCTCGGCCATCCGACCGTCGCCAGTGATGACGACTGTGCTCATCCACGCCTCGATCATCGCGATCGGGCCGTGTTTCATCTCCCCCGCCGCGTAGCCCTCGGCGTGCATGTAGGAGATCTCCTTGAGCTTGAGCGCGCCCTCGAGCGCGATCGGGTAGTTGATCCCCCGCCCGAGGAACAGGAAGCCCTTCACGCCCTTGTGACGGTCGGCCACGCCGAGGACCTTCTTGTGGAACTCGTCGGAGAGCAGGCTCTCCATCTTCGGGCGCAGGAGCCGCAGGTCGCGCAGGAGCTCCGACGCACGCGCGGCGCTCAGGACGCCCTTCGCGCGGCCGAGGCGCACGGCGAGGAGGTAAGCAGCGACCAGCTGGGCGACGAACGCCTTGGTGCTCGCGACGCCGATCTCCGGGCCAGCTTGGGTCATCAGTGCAGCGTCGCACTCGCGCACCATCGTGCTGCCGGCCACGTTACAGATGCAGGCCGTCCGCGCGCCGAGCTCTCCGGCGAGGCGCAGAGCGGCCAGGGTGTCTGCGGTCTCACCGGACTGCGAGATGGCAAGCGCGAGCGTCCCCTCCTCGAGGATCGGATCGCGATAGCGAAACTCGCTGGCGAAGTCGAGGTCGACCGGCACCCGGGCGAGGCCTTCCACGAGGTTGCGGACGATGTAGCCCGCGTGCAGCGCGGTGCCGCACGCGGCGACCTGCACGCGGTTGATGCCTGCGAGATCTGCGTCCGTCCAGCCGGGCTCGTCGAAACGCACGTCTCCGGCGGCCTCGTCGATCCGATGGAACGCCGTGTGCGCCAGCACGTCCGGCTGCTCGAAGATCTCCTTGAGCATGAAGTGCGGGAACTGGCCCTTGCCCGTCTCCGCGGCGTCCCAGTCGACGCGCTGCGATTCGCGAGCCATCTCGCGGCCCGCGATGTCGCGGACCCGGACGCCGTCCTCGGACAGCTCCGCGATGTCGCCGTCCTCGAGGAACACGACGTCACGGGTGTGCGGGATGATGGCGAGCACGTCGGAGCCGAGCCAGGTTCCCTCGCGGGCCAGGCCGACGAGGAGCGGTGGTCCTTGACGGGCGCAGACGACCTCGGGTCGCGGCCCCCCGCGCAGCACGGCGATGGCGTAGTAGCCGCGCACCCGACCGAGAGCGCGCGCCACCGCGTCGCCCAGGCTCCCGCCCGTAGCCAGCTCGCGGCCGACCAAGTTCGTGAGGACCTCCGTATCCGTGTCCGAGGCGAACGTCACGCCTTCCCCTGCGAGCTCGTCACGGAGCTCGAGGTAGTTCTCGATGATGCCGTTGTGGACGAGCGCGATCGTCCCGGCCTGATCGACGTGCGGGTGAGCGTTCACGTCGGTCGGCGGCCCGTGCGTCGCCCAGCGAGTGTGCCCGATGCCTGCGAGAGAGTCGGGCAGCGGAGTCTCCGCGAGCACGCCCTCCAGGCCCTCGAGACGACCGGCCTTCTTCGCGACGCGGATTCCCTCGGCGTCGGCAACGGCCACGCCAGAGCTGTCATAGCCCCGGTACTCGAGCACCCGCAGGCCTTCGAGCATGCCCCCGAGGACCGTCCCTCGCTTCAGGATCGCGCCGACGATTCCGCACATGTTGCTGGTCCCGAAGGGCTCAGGCTTGCTGCAGCTCGCCGCGAGCGATGAGTCGCTCACGGAACGAAGCCAGCGCCTTCACGAGCCCGTCGCGCAGCGCGACCTTCGGCTCCCAGTCGAGGACGGCGCGCGCCTTCGTGATGTCCGGCTGGCGGACCTTCGGGTCGTCCTCGGGCAGCGGCTTGAAGGACAGCTCGGAGCTCGAGCCAGTCACCTCGATCACCGCCTCCGCGAATTCACGGATGGTCATCTCGGCGGGGTTCCCGATGTTCGTCGGGTACACCTCCTCCGAGTTGTAGAGGCGGAAGATGCCTTCGACGAGGTCGTCGACGTAGCAGAAGGAGCGCGTCTGCGAGCCGTCACCGAAGACGGTCAGCGGCTCTCCCTTCAGGGCTTGGGGCATGAACGCCGGCAGCACGCGGCCGTCGTTGAGGCGCATGCGCGGGCCGTACGTGTTGAAGATGCGGACGATGCGCGTGTCGATCCCGTGGAAACGGTGATACGCCATCGTCATCGCCTCGGCGAAGCGCTTGGCTTCGTCGTAGACGCCGCGCGGCCCCACCGGGTTGACGTTGCCCCAGTAGGTCTCGGGCTGCGGGTGGATCAGCGGATCGCCGTAGCATTCGCTCGTCGAGGCCAGCAGGAAGCGGCTCTGCTTCGCGTGCGCGAGGCCGAGCACCTTGTGCGTGCCTAGCGACCCGACCTTGAGCGTCTGGATCGGCAGCTCGAGGTAGTCGATCGGGCTGGCGGGCGAGGCGAAGTGCAGGATGCCGTCGAGCCTCCCGACGACGTGGAGGTACTCCGTGACGTCGCGGTGCTCGAAGTGAAAGTCCGGGTCCTGGAACAGGTGCTCGATGTTGGCGATGTCGCCCGTGATCAAGTTGTCCATCCCGATCACCTCGTAGCCCTCCGCGAGGAAGCGCTCACAGAGGTGACTGCCGAGGAATCCGGCGCCGCCGGTGATCAGTATGCGGGGTTTCGACATGAAGGCTGGGAGATCAGTCGTTGGCAGCGGTAGCGCCACTCGGAAGCGAGGGGGCATCCTTCGGTCGCGCCGCGTTCGGCCCGAGCCCGAGGAGGCGTGCAGTCTCGCCCGGAGCGAGGTGCAGGCGTACCCCGAGTCCCGAGATCTCGTGCTCAGCCGAGCCACCCGAGAGTTCGAGGCCCCCCTCGAGCTCGCTGACGGCGACGTCCCCGAAGATCGAGACGTCGAAACCGGGGCCCTCGACGATCTCCGTTCCCGGCACCTCGGCGATCGGCGCACCGCCGCCGGAGAGCAGCGGAAGGTCGAGGGTCTCGCCCGGCGCCAGCTGGAACAGCTCGTCGCGGTAGGCCACCTGACCGGTGATCTTGGACTGGTTCTTGATCCGCAGGATCTCGAAGGAGCGTCGCTGCAGGACCCAGGGCCCCGTCTCCGCGGTGATCAACGCCCCACCGAGGAGCTCGATCTGATCGCCGGGGTTCGGGTTCAGGACCGCGCGCTGGATCTCGCGGAACATGAAGTTGGGCTCGCCGCGCGACGGCGATCCGACGATCCCCGTGCAGCGGTCGTAGAGCGTCAGCGTCGAGCCGCTCTCGGGCCACAGCACCTCGGCGCGGCCGCCGGGCTCGCAGTAGAGCCACGAGCCGGAGTTGGCCCGCCGGCGCTTGTCGAAGTAGCGCAGGCGGAACGCGGCGTGCTGGCCGGCCTCCTGCAGCTGAACGGGGTCCGCGAGACGGCGAATGATCACCTCCTCGGGTCCAGGCGGGTAGCTCTCCTCAACCCCCGGCGGGAGCGGCGTCACGGTGGACTCCATCGGCTCCGGGTACTGCTGGGTCGAAAAATTCGGCCAGCGGTTGCGCCCCCCACAGCCGGCGAGGAGCGCCAGCGTCAGGAGAGTCGCAAGGGATCGGGGTCGAGGAGCGCGCACGGGGTCACTTCAACCCGGCGAGGGCCGCGGCGTTCCCGTAATAACGCTCCATGAAGCCAGTGTCGTGCTCCCCCTGACGGAAGTCGGAGTGCTGCAAGACCGCCTTGAGGATCGGAATCGTGCTGGCCGGACCCTCGATGACGAACTCGCCGAGAGCCCGCTGCATCGTCCGGATCGCCTCTTCCCGCGTCGCGCGGTGAACTAGGAGCTTGCCGATCATCGAGTCGTAGTTCGACGGGATCCGGTAGCCACTGTAGCAGTGACTGTCCATTCGGACGCCGGGTCCCCCGGGCGGGACGAAGCTCGACACGAGTCCCGGAGAGGGCTGGAAGTCCCGCGAGGGGTCCTCCGCGTTGATCCGGCACTCGATGCAGTGCCCCCGGAACTCGATGTCGTCTTGGGTGTAGCCGAGCGGCTCGCCGCTGGCCAGGCGGATCTGCTCCTGGATCAGGTCGATGCCGGTGACCATCTCGGTCACCGTGTGCTCCACCTGGATCCGGGCGTTGACCTCCATGAAGTAGTAGTCGAGGTTCCTGTCGACGAGGAACTCGACGGTGCCGGCGTTGTGGTAGCCGGCGTGCTTGATGAGCCGGACTGCGGCCGCCCCCATCTCGGCCCGCGTCTTGTCGTCGAGGATCGGCGAAGGCGACTCCTCGATCAGCTTCTGATGGCGACGCTGGATGGAACAGTCGCGCTCGCCGAGGTGCACCGCGTTGCCGTGCATGTCGCCCAGCACCTGGATCTCGACGTGGCGCGGGTTCTCGATGAACTTCTCGATGTAAACGGTCGCGTTCCCGAAGGCCGCCATCGCCTCGGTACGCGCCGAATGAAAGCCGGAGATCAGGCTCGCCTCGTTGCGCGCGACGCGCATGCCGCGACCGCCCCCGCCGAAGGCCGCCTTGACGATGACGGGGTAGCCGAACTCGTTCGCGATGCGGACCGCGGTCTTCTCGTCGTCGACGCTTCCATCGGAGCCCGGGACGACCGGGCAATCTGCCTCTCGCGCCAGCTGCTTCGCGTTGTCCTTCTGCCCGAGCGACGCGATGGTCTTCGGGTCAGGACCGATGAAGTGAATCTTGCAGGTCTCGCACACCTCGGCGAAGTGCGCGTTCTCCGCGAGGAAGCCGTAGCCGGGGTGGATCGCCTCCACGTCGGCGACCTCGGCTGCGCTGATGATCGCGGGGATGTTGAGGTACGAGGCCGAGCTCAGGGCCGGGCCGATGCAGATCGTCTCGTCCGCCTGGGAGAGGTAGAGCGCGTCGGCGTCCGCCGCGCTGTACACGGCGACCGTCTCGATGCCCAGCTCCTTGCAGGCGCGGATGATGCGCTGCGCGATCTCGCCGCGGTTGGCGATCAGGATGCGTCGGAACATTGCGGCTCAGACCTTCGAGACGAGGAACAGCGGCTGGCCAAACTCGACCGGCTCGCCGTCCGAGACCAGGATCTCCTGGATCGTGCCACGCAGCTCCGCCTTGATCTCGTTCATGACCTTCATCGCTTCGACGATGCAGACCACCGACTCGTCGTCGATCTTGCTGCCGACCTCCACGAAGGGATCGGTGTCCGGCGAGGAGGAGCGGTAAAAGGTCCCGACCATGGGGCTCTCCACGACCTGCACACCGGGCGGCAGGTTGCCGTCGTCGCCGACGGCCGAGCCGCCAGCGGGAGCGCCCATCGCGGCAGGGGCCGGCGCGGCTTGCATCCCTCCACCGAGCATGTGCACGACGGGGGCGGGCGGCTGGGCCGACGCGGGCTCACCGCGCTTGAGGGTCAGGCTCAGGCCCGAGTCCTTGTCCTCGACTTTCAGCTCGGTGAGTCCCTCCCCCGTCATGATGCGGGCGAGGCGCTTGATCAGTTTCGGATCCATCGTGCAGCGGGGCGCGCGGGCGCCGGTTCGGGAGCTCGTGGGGCGACGTGTGCCGCCAGAAGGCGACCAGAGTAGCGCAGCCACGGGACCGGATCCCGCACCAATTGACGCCGAAACGCGCTGAAATGCGCTACTCAGCGACCCAAACGCCGGATTTCCCGCCCGTTTTGCGCAGGAGTCGCAAGCGCTCGACTTCGATGCCCTTGGCGGCTGCCTTCGTCATGTCGTAGACGGTCAGCGCCGCGACCGAGGCGCCGGTCATGGCCTCCATCTCGACGCCGGTGCGTCCCTGGCAGGAAGCCCGGCAGGTGATGCGCAGGCGGTCCGGGTCGCCTTCGACGGGCTCGAAGCGCAGCTCGACGTGGTCCAGGCCGAGGGGGTGGCACATGGGGATGAGCTCCGCTGTGCGCTTCGCGGCCAGGATCCCCGCGGCGCGCGCCACCTCGGTCACGGGCCCTTTCGGGCCGCCTCCGGCCAGCACCCGAGCCAGGATCCCAGCGGGGAAGCGCAGGACGGCCTCGGCCACCGCCTCGCGCTCGGTCGACGCCTTCGCCCCCACGTCGACCATGCGGGCCTCCGGACCCTCCGGTCCTTCGACGAGGTGCGAGAGCTCGGGTCGTTCGGTGCTCATGACGCAAAGCGTACCGGGACCGCAGGCGCTTGTCGTCCGGCACCCTGGTCCCCTGGGCCGGGGCCGACCATATTGGCGACCCGGGGCCGCACAGGTTCCCAATCGGCCCCTGCGTCTACGGCGGGGGGATTTTCGGATCACGAACAGGTCCGCCGAACCCCGACACGTAGAGTGCCGACTGCTCTCTGGGCGCCCGAGAAGCGCCCTCCGCACCCCTGACCCCTGCGATCATGATCCGATTCCGCCTGCTGGCCCTGCCGCTGCTCGCCCTCCCCCTGACCGCCCTCCCCCTCGGCGGACCCGCCGAGCAGGACGTCGCGGAGCTCTTGCGCGAGCGCGCCCAGGCCGCCGAGTCCCTCAGCAGCGAGGAGCTGTGGGCCGAGGCCGGCGCCCTGGAGGAGCTCCTGCTCGACAGCGAGGAGGGCGTGGACGGCGCGCTGGATCGCCTGCTGACCGGCGCCGACGAGCTCCCCGAGCGCGGACGCCTGCTGCTGGTCGCGCTGCGCATGGGCGGCGACTCGCCGGACCACGGGCTCATGGCGGGAGTCCTGCGCGGCCTGTTCACCTCCGAGGACCAGGACGTGCGCGAAGGCGCCGCCAACCTCGCAGGCGACACCGGCTTCACGCAGATCGACACCGACGACCTCACCGACCTGCTGCAAGAGCTGCTCGATGGCGCCGAGAACGGGGACAACCGCCCGTCGACGAGGCTCGCCTTCGCGGGGTCGGCCTACGCCCACGGTGGCGGCGCAGCCCAGCGCGACGCGCGCAAGGTCATGCGCGGTTTCCTCGAGTCCTCCAACCCGGAGCTGCGCGGCGCCGGCGCCCTCGCTCTGGCGGGGATCGGCGACCTCGAGACGGCTCGCCCCGAGCTCGAGCGCCTGCGCCTGCAGCCGGGCCCGCAGGGTCGCCTGGCCGAGGCCTACCTCAAGAACGACGACCTGAAGGTCTACTACGAGTCGCGCATTCGCTCGCAGCGCGCCGCGCTCGCCGAGGCCCAGCAGTCCGAGACCGCCCCCAAGGGTCTGGAGGCCATCCAGAGAATGATGGACCTGATCCTCCTCCGTCACATCGAAGGCGACACCGTCGACCGCGACGAGCTCATCGACGCCGCGCTCGACGGAATGCTGCGCAGCCTGGATCAGCACAGCTCCTACATGAACACGGAGTCCTTCTCCAAGTTCCAGCAGGACCTGCAGGGTGAGTACGGCGGCATCGGCGCGTACGTCAACGTCGACCGCACCGACAACCTGTTCACGATCACCCAGCCGATCTACTCGGGTCCCGCCTACCAGGCCGATCTGCGCAGCGACGACAAGATCATCCAGATCGACGACTGGCCGACCCACGACCACGGGATCAGCAAGGATCAGGAGGACATCATCCGGCGGCTCAAGGGCAAGCCGGACTCCATGGTCAAGCTCTACATCTGGCGCCGCGGCATGGACCCGGCGCTGATCGATCGCCCGACCGAGGACATGGCCGTCGAGGTCAAGCGCGGCTTCATCACGATCCCGACCGTCAAGCACGACCTGCTGCCGGGCAACGTGGGCCTGGTCCAGCTCGACCAGTTCAGCGGCGTCGCCTCTCAGGAGGTCGAGAAGGCCCTCATCGATCTGCTCGACCGGGGCGCCGAGTCGCTCGTCCTCGACCTGCGCAACAACCCCGGCGGCCTGCTCAGCGAGGCCCGCAACGTGACGGACCTGTTCCTCCCCCGCGGCAAGCGTGTCGTCAAGACCGAGAGCCGCGTCGCTGAGCCGGAGGTTCTCAACACGCTCCAGAAGGCGACCTGGCCCCAGGATCTTCCGGTGGTCGTGCTGGTCAACCGCTTCAGCGCCTCGGCCTCGGAGATCGTCTCCGGCGCCCTGCAGGACCACGGCCGCGCCACGGTGGTCGGCCAGCGCTCGTTCGGCAAGGGCTCGGTGCAGCACCTGGTCCCGCTCGGCGACGACGACGACTTCGACGACCAGAACCGCAACCGGAACCGCGACAACTGGGAGCCGCTGACCAGGGACTTCAACGAGAACGGCGAGTTCGACTACGCCCCGCGGGCCAAGCTCACCATCGCTCGCTACCTCCTGCCGTCCGGCCGCTCGATCCACCGGGAGCTCGACGAGGAGGGCAACATCGTCTCGCTCGGCGGCGTCAACCCTGAGGTCCGGATCGACCCGAAGCGCTACGAGGCCTGGCGCCTCGAGGCCATGTACGACCTGCAGGACGACGGCAGCATTCGCACCTGGGTCCGGGACAACTGGGAGGCGAACAAGGAGCTGTTCGTGCAGCTCGCGTACACCGACGGGAAGAACCCGGAGGCCTACCCGGGCTTCGACAGCTTCTACGCCGGCCTGAACACGCCCCTCGGACGTGAGGACGTGCGCTTCATGCTCCGGCGCGAGGTGCGTCGCCTCGCCCAGGACGAGCGCGGCTCGGCGTTCCCGCGCGGCGACTTCCAGGAGGACGTCCAGCTGCAGAAGGGCATCGACGTGGCCTTCGAGGAGCTCGGTCGCAAGCCCGAGGACGTCGAGGAGTACCGCAGGACCTTCGAGGTCGACGAGGACCTCACCGGTCGCGCCATCGCCCGCTCGACCGGCGCCGCCGACCTGGCCAAGCGCGAGCAGCTGCGCGAGGCGAAGAGCTGGATCGATGGCGCCCTGATCGA
>Ga0316204_10003472_pt1 | contig 31393 bp, 27 predicted proteins | sample 6monrhotite_MG_2_FD_205661 | JGI IMG/M metagenome (GOLD analysis project Ga0316204, IMG submission 205661) | Microbial mat bacterial communities from mineral coupon in-situ incubated in ocean water Damariscotta River, Maine, United States -... | ecosystem: Environmental > Aquatic > Marine >... | reverse complement strand
GATTCAAAAAAGTGAATGAGCTTGTGACTTTTTTTTGTGATTACCTTTAATGCTGATTTTCTAATGTTCTCTAAATGGGTTTGATTTTCACAAATCAAAAACACCAGGTTGTATTTTGCATCGACACATTTTTGAATATTTTGCACTTCATAATCAATGGTGTTAGTAACTGATATTTCAACCGCAATACGAATCTTTCCCTTGGTTAATCCAACATCAACTCTTCCATTTTTTATTTCTTCTTCAAGTGTTGCTTTAAATCCTCGTTGTCGAGCCATCGTTTTAACGTAATTCTGCAATGACCGATGTTTGCTTATCGTTTCCTGTTCTTCTGCCTGTTTAAGATATGCTTGTTTTTGTTCTTCAAACGGTGAACTTACTACTATTGATTTGCCTTCTGTAGGTTCGACCATATCCGAGATGCCATTCTCAGATTCACCTCTTATTGTTTGTGGTGATTCTTCTGAGTTCTTCTCTTTTTTTGAAAATTTCGGTAGTAATGAGTCGAGAATTTTCTGAACTTCTTTCTTTGGTTTGGCATACCTACTTCGTGTGTTTTGTACAACTGATGCTTTGATTGTTTCCGATGTTGTACTATCAATTTCTTGCAAGGGATCTGTAGTAAGATTAAAATCATTTTTACTAATGCCGACACGTATAATAGCTTGTCCGATGCCAAGGCTTTGCAAGTCGTCCTGTTCAAAGTAAGAAAAGCCATTTTCAAGTTTACTGGCATCATTATCTCCAAGGCGAAAACAGATGCGAATATTTGGATTGGAAATAACAGAATTTAAGGTTTTGATATCGTCTATTTGCGTCAATTCTTGGTGGGTCAAAATAAGACCTAAACCATATTTTCTTGCGCCGGAAAGAATGGAAGTAATTGAAGGAGTGATAAAGTTTTGAAACTCATCGAGATAAATGTAATATGGGTGTCGCTCTTCTTTTGATATAGACTGTCTTGCTCGTATAGCTTGGTTGAGCTTTGATAGGAACAAAGAGCCTAGTAAATAGCTGTTATCCTCACCGATAAGTCCTTGTGATAGTTTGATAAGGATAATCTTTTTTTCTTCAATACATGTCTTAAAATCGATACCGTCGGTTTGAGCCAACATAGAGCGTACAATCTTGGGACGTAAGAATGTATCAATACGTGTCAAAAGTGGTGCAATACCTTTCTTCACCAATGGATATTCATACTGCCAGTAGTAATGAATAGATTGGTCGTCAACGCTTTCTAAAAATTGTTTTCTAAACGATTCTTCTAATAAGAATCGTTTAAGTTCAATGAGCGTTCCACTTTTGGAACTTTCTAAAAAGGTATTGATTGCATTACTTAATACTGCCTGTATATTATCACCCCAACTCGTTGTACGCTGTTTAAAAGCCGAAACTAAATCCGAGGATAATACAATTTTTTCTATGTCAGTTTTCGCACCTAGAAGATTAAAGCCAATAGGAAAATCGGAATCTGACGGGTCAATGATAATTACATCATCTTTTCGATATTCGGAGATTCTTGCCAAAATATCTTCGCAAATGTCACCGTGGGGGTCGAATAAAGCACATCCATTACCGTGCTTTATGTCCTCAAAAATCATATTGGCAATAAGGGTCGATTTTCCTACTCCTGTAGCACCGATGATATGAGTATGACGTAATCGTGCTTCATCATCAATCGTAACGGTAGTTTCAACTCCGTTATGCTCATTGATCCCGAGTACATACCTTTGATTAACACATTCTTGAGGTATCAACTTGGTTTTGCTCCCTATCCCTATCTTTGAAGAAACAATACTTTTATTCGGATAATGAACAAAAGACACCAACTCTTCACTATTGAGTATCATTCCGAGACGGTTCGTGGTTCTATGAAACACATTAAACAAATGGTCGTCATAGTTGTATCCCTCATTAGTAAGAGGTATCAGCCTGTTATATTCAGAAATCGAAACACTTGTAATACTGCGGGCTAATTCGGTTGTTAGATACTGGCTTCTCTTATCGGAATTACCCTGTGTCGCAACCCGTAGGACACAGCTAAAAAGTGGTGATGATACTTTTTCTCCTGCACACTTAACCATTTCAGGAGCATCACCAAAGAACGAGCCCCCTTGTCCGTCAGAAACAGCGTAGGTGATGTCTTTAGCCCACGGAGCGGTAACTCCTTGAAAGATAACTTGAAATAATGCAATATCCCCATACTGCAAATTATCAAGTATGGCGATAATTGAGGTTAAGGGATCAATATTCAATGATTTTGGTGTGTAAATAGGCCTCATAAACTCATCTGACAATCCAAAATCTGCAATAGCGACTTGTCTGTCAAAATCAAACCCTACATCATCAATATATTTTTCTTGGATAATTCCTGTTGGGAAGTACGCCTTAAGGTGTGAATGAACCCTCATTGCATCAGTTTTACTACACACCAGTTGTATAGTGATACTCTCGCTTGTACCAAGTATCTCAAAAGATAAAGGGGCATCAGTGAACGACAACATATTGAGAAATTCCACCGAAATAATTGATGAAATTTCTTCTCCCTTTGTAAAGACAAGTGAAAACCCTACACCCTCCAAAATGGAACGTGCAGGATTGGGTATAGGATTTATCTCCTCTTGTTCTTGGTTCGTCTTTTTAGGTTTTCCTTCAATGAGTTTTACTGCCCTATCAAACAAGGTAGGAATTCTGCCATCGTCGATCTGCGGTGAATCAGTATAACTTTTAAATTGAAACGGCACATACGGAGGTTCAATGTCTACTTGCTTATCAAAATGATAGTAGCCACGCCCTCGATATTCCCATTGATAGAAATTGAGTGTTGCCCGTTCGCTAGCGGTTAACCTCATTATCTCTTAAATACGTCCTTTAAAATGGGTTTTCTTTCATTGTCAGTCAGTGAGCGTGTACCACTGCCCTTGGTAATATCATCTATAACTTTCAAAACGGAAGATTGGCAGTAAGTCATAAACATAGAGGCTGTATCAATTTTATAGTAAGTAATAGGAAACCATTTGTTAGCAAGCCATACACCAAAGAGTGGTATTTTGGAGATGAGTATTTTCATTATTGGGTTCTTATATAAAACCCACCACGAAATAAAAAAACCTTTGCCGAAGGGTGCCCCACAGATATCATAGCGGTAGCTTTTCCATTGAACTCTCAGATATTTTCGCCTTGAAGAAAAAATACCACCAGTTTTTAATGACACCGTATACGTGTCCACCTTCTTAATTCCTTGGGATTGCAATTCTTCTTCTAAACGTGAGTAAAATTCTTTGGTCGAGAAATTAAAATCATCTAGTAAATGATTCCAATTGGAGTGAGGTAATAGAATGCTGAATTTAAAAATTGCCTTGAGAATAAAAAAGGCTAAGATTCCGTAGAGAATATTAATTCCGTGAATGGCTAGGTAGTATAAAAATTCGTCCATAACAGTGAGTTTTAGTTTAGATTAAAACTAATTCGGCTGCTTCTGAAAAATTAATTAAAATGAAATGATGTATAATTTTCGTGAAATGATGACTCTTTTCAATGGAATTAATGCTGTTAAAATTTATTACAATACTCTTTGATTATAGGGTGGTTAACTTGTAGTTTTAACATTTAAAATTTTAATAATGGGGAGAACAATACTTTTAGCAGCACTATTTTGTCTGTCATTTTTTGTGCAGGCACAACAATCAAAAATTGACAGCCTTTTAAGGGTTTATGAAAATGAGAAAATTGATACACTTAAAATCAAAACTCTTAAACAAATTTGTCAGGCTTATTACTATTCTGATAATAAAGCAGGGAGACCCTATGTAGACACCTTAATGCGATTATCGAGGCAGGTAAAAGAGTTTGATGGGGTAAATTTTGGTTATCGATATATAGGAAGTGTATTACTCCAAGAAGGGAAATTTTCTGAAGCTATCATTGAGTTTGAAAAAAGTTTGAATTTGATGGACAGTTTGGGACTAGAAGACAAGAAATATTCAGATTATACAAATATTGGGAATGCCCATCGATACAAGAGAGATTTTGATAAGGCTACTAATTACTATAATAAGGCAATTGAAATTGCCACACGATTGAATAGAAAAGATCGTCTCATAGTAATTAATAATAACTTAGGAACAATGGCATATGAACAAGAAAAGTTCGAAAAGTCTATTGATTACTTCGTGAAATCCCTAGCATTTAAGGAATACAATACAAATCCTAATAGGATAATTGGCACATACAATGGTCTTGGATTAGTTCATTACGAAATTAATCAACTTGATAAAGCAATCGAATATTTGAATGAAGCCTTAATACTTTCTGAAAAACATGAATATGCTGCTGGAATTGCGGATAGTAAGAAAAACTTAGCTAAATGCTATACCAAACAAGGCAACAATATTGATTTGTCTATAGAACATTTAAATGATGCCATTGGTATTTATGAACATTTAAAAGACTATATATTTCTACTTGAAGCATATTCTAACCTTGGAGAAGCCTATGAAGTTAATAATGACCTAGATAATGCAATACTTTCCCATAAACAGGCAGTTAACTTATCCGAGAATATTCAGATGCAGGATAAGGTGTTTGGTTCACGTGTTGCCTTAGGAAACGCTTATGTTAAACAGGGAGACTTACTGAAAGCCGATGTTGAATTAGATTATATTTTAAACGATACCCTGAATGAAAATCTTCAAGAAAAACTACTGGTTAATGCTTATAAGGCAAAATCAGAGTTAAGTAAAAAAAGAGGAGACTATAAAAGTGCATTTATATATCATAAGCGTTTTAAGGACTTGAATGATAAAATTCAATCAACTGAAAAAATTAAAGATATTAACGAGTTAGAAATAAGGTATGAGACTGAAAAAAAAGAAAAGGAATTAGTTCAACAGCAAGAGGCGACAAAAAAACAAGAATTAATTGCAGAAAAAGCAAACACTTTAAAATGGGTATTTGGTATAGGCATACTTGCTATTGCTTTCATGTCCTTCTTTATTTGGAGAAAATACAAAGCAGAAGAGAAAGCCAAAAACACGATCTCGCAGCAGAAAGATGAAATAGAAAGCCAAAAAAACCTTGTAGAAAAACTGCAACAGGAACTGCATCATCGTTTGAAGAACGATTTTAGAACAATTAATACTTTTATCCGACTGGCTAAGGGAAAGTTTACAGATAAAGCCTATCAAGAACGGCTCAATGAATTACAAAATAGGATTACAAGCATGTTTAAGGTACATACTCAACTCCACAAACAAAATGACGTCACTCTAATAGTTGCTAAGCCCTATTTAGAAGGTTTAGTGGAAAACGTTAGACAAACGCACGGAAGAGATGGAATTACCCTACAAATTAAAGTTGAGGATGATGAAATATTGTTATCTGACAAGGCAATTCCTATGGGAATAATGCTTAACGAGTTTGTAACTAATTCGTACAAGCACGCTTTTGAAAAAAATCATGGTTTAATAAGTATATCCCTTTCGAGTGATGCAACTAACTATTATTTGTTATTACAAGATGATGGCAAAGGGCTATCAGAGGATTTCGATATTGATAATCTAACAACCTTTGGGTTGGAAATTATTAAAATACTAACGGAACAACATAAGGGGACGTTTGAATTACAAGGATCAAATGGTGTTATCATAAATATTTCTTTACCAAAACAAGTAACCTCATGAACAATACTATTCACATACTCGCTGTAGAAGACGATGGAATTATTTACAAAGACATAAAGGATGCTCTTAAAACGGAGAATTTTTCCGTTGATGGATATACACCTAGCGTGGTTGACGCTATTGCTCGTATTAGTAAACGACGACCAGATTTGGTGCTCCTTGATATAGATTTACAAGGTGAACACACAGGAATTGATTTAGGCACATTACTGATGACTGAGTATAAAATACCTTTTATTTACGTTACCGATCACGGAGATAATAAAACTTATTTTGAGGCTTTAAAAACTCAACATCAGGACTTTATTGAAAAAGAATATCAAAAGGAAATGAAGGCTCCAATAGTAGTAGAGACTAAACCTGAATTACAGCCAAAGAAAATAATACGTGCTATTTATAATATGCTATCTCGTAAACCGGAGCAGACAAAACCTTACATAACTAAAAAGTTTGTTATGGGCTACGTTGATTATATTAAGAATACAAAGAGCCTAGGGGAAGATGAACTACAGCAGAGAACCGTTGAGTTCAAAAATATTGCCTACTTCACAAGGTTCTCAACGGAATTAAACCCAAGTTATGATAAAAGCGGCACTAAGAACAACAAATATTTGCGATTAAAAGACAATTATACCCGTTATATTGATTGGGAAGACAACTCACTATACATCCATGATAATATGGATCAGGTTATTCCGCATTTACCCTACAACTTTGTACAAATAAATGACGCAATGGTTGTAAATATTCATCCCGATGAACTTAAAGGTACTATCAATACTTCATGGTTAAAACTCCGAGATGGAGAAAAGTACAAAATATCGCGTCGATATAAGAAAGACGTAAAAGAACGTATCAATCACTTCTACCTTCGTTTAGGAAAGTAACATTTCATCCAAAATACGCATAATTTCATTTTCAATTTGCAGAAAAGCCGATATATCTCAATTTAGCCCGTAATAGAAACTCATAAAATTACGTGGACATGAAAAAAGTGTATATTGGATTATTCTTCATTGTATTTTGCCTGCTAACCATCCAAAATATGGAAGGTCAAAACATATATCAAGGTAACGTAACCCTAACAACTCAAGCAGAAATCGACACCTTCGGCGCAAATAATTATACTCAAATAAACGGAAACGTAAGAATAGAAGGGGTTAGCGCTTTTGAGATAACCGACCTCAGTTCTTTGAGTAGTTTTGAAGTAATAAATGGAAAGCTAGATTTATTTAACAATGAGAACTTATTGTCCTTAAGTGGATTAGAAAATTTGACTTCAATATCTGATTGGTTGATTATGAGCAATATTGGAGTTACTGATTTATTAGGTCTGGCAAACTTGACCTCAGTGAATCAATTAGAAATCGTAAATATGCCTAATTTGCAATCTCTTAATGGCTTACAAAATATTACATCGATAAATTGGATTGTACAGATATCAGCAAATCCCAATTTAAATAGCTTAAACGGTTTAAATAACCTAGTCTCTACTGAGGCAACATTTAGTATTACCCTTAATCATTCACTTATAGACTTACAAGGTCTCGATTCATTTACATCGGTAAATAATAATTACGGACTTACTGTTGGGAATAATAACAATCTTCAATCTTTAAATGGAATTTCACAACTTACTACTGTTGGAGGAATTTCTGTTTCAAATAACGGTCTTTTGAATGATTTTTGTGATTTAACCAATCTACTTACAAATGGTACGTATACAGCATATTCTATAGTAAATAATGATTATAATCCTACAACACAGGATATTATTGATGGTAATTGTTCCACACAAATACCAATACTAGAAATCACCTATCCAAAGGCGGGTGACCATTACATTGAAGGGAGGAATTTACGACTTCAAATAGGTTTAGACATAGCGCTACCTGAGAATCAACAATTTGATATTGGATATTCGACGGATGGTGGAATAACTTGGGTTTCGGGTGGTAATTTAAATACGGGTACGTCTAGTGGTGGTTTTTGGTTACTTCCATCTGTTTCTGAACCTAAAGAGTTTTTAGTTAAACTAGAAACTAATTTGTCTGGAAATGTAGTAGAAATATTAAGTAATTCATTTACCGTACAACCAGAAGACTATTACTTAGATGATGGATTTAGTAATACCGGAATTTCGCAAATTGAGTTCACATTGCAAGGTGGATTAAATAAATGGGAAGAAACGTTCAACAGCGGTGTGCATAATTGCATGGATAATTATGCTCAGGACTGGGAACACAATCGTAGGACTTGCGGTAAGAGAATTAGATTTCCTTATGATGGAGTTATCATTTCAGTCAAAAAGAATGTTACGAATATTTTAGGATTATGCGGGGGCTTTAATGATGGTAATTATGGGAAACAAATAGTTATACAATCCTTAAAGGATAAAACAATAGCCATAAGGTTTGCCCACCTTATGAATATTAAAAGAAGTTGGAAAGTTGGTGATACAATAAGTAGATATGATGTTATTGGGCGAGTAGGTGGATCAGGAACACTTGAAGCCCATCTTCATGCCTCTTTATATAAAAATATATATGAATGGTTGTCGGCTGATGTAGAGGGAGTTCATTATGATACAATTTTTCAACTATTGACAGAGGAAGAGCTAAGTATTACCGAATCTCCAAATGCAACCTTCTGCGAACAGCTAAGGGATAATTATTCAGGAGAATTTGAATTCGTTTCTAATCTTAATAGTAGAACTTTGGAATCAGATGACTCGTCAAACACATTGGTTTCTCATGCAAATAACCTCATCAAAATATTTCCAAATCCATTAAAGGAGGAAAAAATAAGTATTGAAAACCTGACAGGTTTCGAAATTCTTAAGATTAAAATTTTCAATTCCAAGGGACAAGAAGTTTTTAAAATCAATAAACCACAAAGTCAATTCATTGTTCCGAAATATACAGATGGGATTTATTTCATTAAATGCTACTTGGCAGACACTGAGCAAACAATAGTGTCCAAAAAAATAGTAATAAATAATTGAATTTTGCTGCCTTTGTGGTATCATATTATTTATGAGTACTTCAGGAAAAACAAGAATTTATATAAAGTTTGGAGTTTACATAGCTTTAATATTATTTGCAATTCTAGCTTATCGACCTGATTTAATTAGGTGGTATCCAGGAAAAGAATATGCCGTAATTTTCTTATTAATTCCATATATAGTTTTGCCTACACCATATCTTCATTTTGTTTTGTTTAATAGGAAATCACAATTTGAAAAAATTATTTATGGAGTTATAACATTCGCAATAACATTTTATCTAACAACTTTTATTATTGTTCCGAGCGTTATAGATCATTTTGCTAGGTTTAAAGGAGAAGCTGGTTTTACTGGAGTTCCAACAGATGGCGTGCCAAGTTGGTATCTCGAAGAAAAGAAATTATCTGAAGAAGGAATCTAAATGGAATAATTTTATTTAGATCAAACCACATTTCATTTTAACCTGTACGGTTGATAACTATATCTTTTATTTGAATACCAAATGAAGGTATCATTAAAGTAAATAATTATTCTGAAGTCTTTTTCGAGGAGAAAGTTACAAGTTTCGAGAAATCAACATCCAAGGCACGGGATATTTTGAGAAGGGTTTTAACAGTAGGGTTAGTACGACCCGTTTCTAGTCGTTGCACGGCGTTCTCTTCCATTCCCGATTTAACAGCTAAATCCAATTGAGTCATATCCTGCTCCTTACGGAGTTCTCGTATTTGTTCACCAATTTTTTTGATGAACTTTTTGTCGTCAGAATTAGCCATTAAATTTTCACATTACATAAAGACGAAAATTAGAAGTATTAAAAAACAATACACCCAACATATATGTTGGGTGTATTGTTTTTATCTATATATTTGAAATTCAATTCGCTCAATACTAACGCTTCGCCGAGCAACGGAGTAAATAAAAACTAAATAGAAAATGAAAATATCTCTACTTATCCTTTCATTGTTCACGCTCGTGGCATGTAATAATAGTCAAGATTCAAAAGAGAATGCGCAAACTACTCAAGAAGTTCAAGAAAACCCATTACTAACCCAGAATGAGGTAGAAAGTTTTATTAACAAAAATATACCAAGTTCTTATGCTACTTCATTCGATAATGGTCGTGGTTTTACCCATAGTGCAAGGTGGAGCAATATTACCATCACTGAAATTGGCATTCTTGCCATCGTTGATGAATACAACCTCAAAACATATGCAAAGTTTTCACTCAATGAAGAGTACATTTATGGTTCTGGAGGAAGTGAAAATAACAAGAAAAATGTCTGGTTACGCTTTAACTTTACCAAGAGTACCGATGGTAAATGGTATTTAAAATCAGTTAACCGATCAAGTAGCGGAGATGGAGCACTCAATAATCTGGCAGACAAAATTTTTAAGGATAACCAAGGTATTCCTATCAAGTAGATAATGTGTAGTAGACCTTCTCTGTTTATGAACAATTTTCATAAAAAATATTAATAAACACCCTGCCTAAAACGGCAGGGTGTTACTTGATTCTAGAAACATTGCTTCATCGGAAAACGACAAATACGATTCGCTGGTAATTATCAAACTATCTAAAAGTGTCATTGAAAATAAACTTGCTAAAAATTTAATCCTTTCTGAAATAACCTTATCCTTTTCTGAAGCCTTCAAATTTCCACTTGGATGATTATGAATAATTATAAGCCCTTTCGCAGAAACATTTACGGCCACGGCAAATATCTTAGGAATATTAACAATAGTTCCCGTAGAATCTCCTGAACTAATTTCGCAGTAGCCTAAGACCTTATTTGCATTATTCAAATATAGACACCAAAAATATTCTTGGTAATCAAGGCTCAGTCCATTTATAGCTTTGCGAATAATCTTGTCCACATCTTGAGAACAATTTACCTTCGGCATATGGTCATAAACAGGTCTTGAATAGGATACTAGTATTTCATGCATTTTGTTTTCCTCTCGTATAATTTCTTTTTCCATTGCTATTAAATTTTATATTCAATAGCATTGTTGCTGAAGGGGAATTTTTGTGATAACACCGTAACTAGAAATAATCATCATAGATAATTGAGGTGGCAGTGAAGGGCCTACAAACATCACCTTGAATCACCATCCTAACAATCATGTGAAAACGAGGCATAGTAACAAAATCTTGGTAAATAAATGGGCTATGATACTTAGCCATTTCTTTGGAAAGGATAACCCCATCGGAGGCACTTGTTCTGAAAGATATTAGATTATGAACGTTTGAAAATAGACGCTCACGAACTTCAAGGTCAATTGATGATAGTCCTTGAAATGACAGACAAAGTGATATTTTCATTTTCCTTAATTCTTCCAACATAGAAGTAATACTTGTTGAGCTGTTAGATGCAAATAATTGTGCTTCATCTAAGTATATAGTAAATGGAATTCGTTCACCTTCAGAAGTGTCTATACGGCTCTGTGCGCTTGCAGATAAAGCACTTAGAATTAAGGAACCAACCAATGTAGCGGCATCACGTCCAATGACCCCTATAGGGCATGAAATTATCATGATTTTAGATTGATCCATAATTCTTCTGAGTGACACTGTGTCCTCATTTTCAACCAGAAGTCTACGCAGAGATGGATGCATTAGAAATCTAAATTTGTTATAAACAGGCAAAAAATCATATTTTGGTGTAAACTGACTGAACTCTTTTGTAAAGAACTTTTTTACCTCTTCATTTTTAATGTACTGAACGCAATTTTTACGAAACTCTTTGTCGTGAAGTATTCGAAGAACGTCGGAAAGGGTAGTTTGTTTTGGATAATCTAAGAGTGCTAAAACACTATTCAAAATCAGATAACTTATTTTCGGCCCCCAAGCATTTGAATTATTAAATCGTTCAAAAACATCCAAAACGGCACTTGCCACGAGGCCACGCTTTTCATAGGAAGTCTTTTTGAGAATATTAAAACCATGTGTTTGATTTGGATTTGATAAGTCAATATAAACAAGGTCATCAGTTCTTTCAGGGGATATCTTATCGACAATGGTTTTTGAAACGTCTCCATGAGGATCTACCATTACAAACCCTCTACCATTTTGGATGTCATTTGACATAAACGAAGTAAGAACATTGGTTTTACCAGAACCTGTACTTCCGACAATAGCACAGTGGTATTGCCATGAATCTGGGGTGGGTATTCCAAACACCTTATTCTCATTTCTAAAGTTGGTTTTGGCGAAGTATTTTATTTTTTTAGGGTCTCGTTGGGTCATCAAATGAGTATTGATTAAACTCAATGTAATTGATAACACCTCCGTGGTTGATCTAATACGTTGGTTTCAATTGATTATGAGAGCTAGACAAAGGATGCTTGGTCATTTCCTTACGCATTTGAATAGCATCTGCAAACATGTATTCAGCTGTAACTCTAATATCGCTATGACCCATAAGCTCTTTGAGGGTGTAAATGTCACATCCTCCTTCAAGCATAAATCTCGCAAAAGTGTGGCGTAACAAGTGGGAGCTGAAATGAATACCAGAGGCTTCTTTCATTTGGTCAATAATGTGCTTTAAACCATGCCGTGTTAGACCAGTATTACCTTTCGATGACGTAAAGAATTCTGGACAGGTTTTTCTTCCATTCATGCGTACTGCAAAGTATCGATGAAGAATACTCGCGAGGGTAGTATTTATGGGAATCATACGATCTTTACCTCCTTTACCCATTCGAACAAAAATGGTTCTATTATCCAACTCGATATCAGTTAGCTTAAGATTCAGCAGTTCGTTTCTCCGTAAACCAGTAAAAATAAAGGTGGCAAAAATGGCATGATTTCGTAGGCGTTGGAACTCTAATTCATAGGGGTAATTGTAAACAAACTCTAAGAGCTTGGTAGCTTCTTGTTGGCTCAACCCTCGTTTCTTGCTTTTTTCAAGTTTGGGTAATTCAATACCCTCCACAAAATTGATTTCAAGATGTCCTTCATTCTTACACCACCTAAAGAATACCAAAAGACTCATGTAGTATGTTCGGTAAGTTCTGGCACGCCAATTTCGTTGACTCCTTCCATAGAGAAAGAATGAAAGAACATTCGATCTGGATATTTCATTCGTATTACGAATTTCAGTATACTTACAGAAGTAGGAAATGTTCTCTTGGTAGCGTTTAATTGTTTGTTGTGAATGACCTTTTATAAAGCGTGAATAGGTGCAAAATTCTTCAAGTAAAAATGCGATAGGCATGTTGATGATATACCAGTATCGCACTTCAATTAGGAAATTCATTCGACCACCTCACGTTCCGATGGGAGCCAAATTCGTCTCTTCTTTCTTCACATTTCCTCTGTATGCTTTATAAATAAAGCTTTTGGTGCGCATGCTAGGACTTGAACCTAGGACCTCGTCATTATCAGTTGTGTAGGCTCTCTTTTTTCAGTAATATTTCCAAATTACCCCAATTTATAAGGGTTTTTAGAAAATGTGATTTATTTTACGGTGTGTAATCGTTCGATTACATCTGCACCTATGAAAATAAGAAGAAAATGTCTATTTGAAGTGAGATACTGATTTAAAAATTAATGATTAAAATAGTATCGACATGTACATAATAGTATATAACTTATCCGAAGTCCATACCAAATATTTCGCTACGAAATATAGTTAAGTGGGAAAATAGATATTGGATACCAAACTCAAGTTTCCATAAAAGAGATATTAACCTTCCTCGATCTGGTTATATTAAAAAATTAATGAAAGAGATTTTTAACTGCTCAAACTGAAATATTAAAACAGTGTTTTAGTAAGAAAATTAATAGGTATCTTTATTCAAACGTAGTACGCAAGCGAAAAACAAATAGGAGTTTAAAACGACATAAGGCTAGCTACAAATTATCGCGTTTCACCAGCAATACTTTTTTTCAGCAATTGCATGAAAGAAGAATTTCTCGCTTCTGCATCACTGATAAGTGCATCATAATTGAGTATGAATAATTTAATTGGAATTTTACTAAATCTATCACTCATATCTGGAATTATGAACTCCTCACCATATAACATTTTTCCCTTTGAATATAACGGAATGTATTTATCTTCTAGCAACGACCTTTCGAATTCAATGTCTATCTCAGCCACTCCATAATACCAAACTCGTTGAATTTTATCGACATACTTATTATTCAGAATCCTAGCACGTTGTTTTAGTTGACTCACAACTTCCTCTTGCTTTGCTAATTTTATTCCTTCTTTCTTAAGTTCAATAATTACAACATCAACCTTGTCAGCTTTCTCAGGATTATCGGAAAAAATTATTGCTATATCTGGTCGTGTTCCATTGGAATCAACTTTATCGTCTTCTCCAGCCAACTCTTTCAATAACTCATCCATTCTACGCTCGCTCAATACTGAAGAATAAGTCATGAACTTGTCGTCAAATATCCAAACGTTATTCTTAAAGTATGTGGCAATGTCTCCATCATTGTGGTCGTAAGTCCTTTTAGGTATGATAACATCATGTATGTCATCTTCATTTCCGTCTGCAGCTGCTTCTTTCAAACGCTTTAATGAAAACTCACGATAAAGGATATACTCCATTAATAGTCTTGATGAAACCTCCAAAGCCTTCTCATATTGGTCATCATCCAAGTGAGTAGCTTCGAGCAGTTTTTTCTGGTCTTGAAAAAAACGCATTTGAGCTGCCTCAAGAGTCACGGCTCTATCGGCTATTCCTATTGATTCATCTTTGAAGTATCCATATAAGTGCGGATAAGTATTTTCAAGAGAATTTTTAAGCTCTTTATTTTTCTCTGAAATTTCAGGAATATTTTCTTTAAGTAATTCACTCACATGTTTTTTAAATACCCTTTTCAACTGTTTAATAGTGGCATCTGGAAGGTCAAGTTCTTGACGTGAAGTGTCTATTTTACCAGTTAGATAGTCTGAGATTAAAAGAAAGATAAGTTCGTAACCATCAGGTAAAGATTCACCACCTGGCATTTTCATTTCTACTGTCCTGTTGTCAACACAAACAGCTATAATACTCATACTTTCTTCAGCTGTTTGTTCCTTCTTCTGGATTGAATAATACAGATGAAACTCATCTACCAATGAAATAGTATTGTCTTGAAAAGAACTCTTTTTGAGCGTTGGCAAATCATCAAGTTTAATTTCTTGATAATCTGAAGCAAATTCGTAATCTGAATTGGGTTGAGTAGTTTCGAGTGAAATGGTTATTAACAGCTCTTCCTTCGCAAGTTTCTTTTGATAAAGTAATGGAAAAAAATGAAGTAATATTGACCTCTTTAAAGCAAGTGGTCTCAAGTAGTTGTATGCCTTAATTTTATCCTTTCTGTAACCAGATAATTTCAAGACTGTTCCTGCTCTTGTTTCCTTATGCTTCTCGACTAGAGACTTGCCATCAAATGAACGGTCAAATTCGAAAGTTCTTTTTTTTCCTTCATAATAACTTTCAATATCAACTGTTCTAAAATATTTTAGAAATACCAACCTACCTACTCCTTTATGGTCTTTTTCCTCCGTTTTAAGTAGCTCTTTAAATTTATTGAAATTCTCGTCCTTAAATCCTTCGCCATTATCTTTAACTTCAAGTGAAAAGGCATCCGTGTCCTGCAGATTCTTAACCTTTATTTTTATATCTACTCTAGTACTTCCTGCATCTATAGCGTTCGCAATAGCTTCGAAATATACTAGCTCTAACGACGGATTTGGAAAGAAAAGATCTGCGGCTCTGGAAATATTGACATCCATAATTACTTGCTATTGCATTAAATGATTTTCCTAAAAATTAAAAGTAAAACAATTATAGATAAACTTATACTTTAAAGTAATCCAATTTATTAGAAACATAAAAAAACGTCAGCGTACAACAACGTATTTAAAAAATACGCAAATAGGGTTATTTGAATTTAAATTCCCACAATTTAACTACCTTTAAATCAAAACGGAAAAACAGCACGCCGCAATACGTACTTTTTATATACAATTCCGTTGGCACCAATTAAAGCAATGCATCAAAACGAATTCGAAAAATTACTGGCCCAAACGGAAACCTCATTCTTGGATTTCAAGGCGGAGCTTTACGATTTTCGAAATGACCGCTTTGCAACAGATAAATTGGTAAAGGATATTATTTCTTTTTCTAATACTATAAGAAACCAAACTTCGAGAATAATATTTGGAGTTTCCGAAAATGAAGATGGAATCCTAAAGTTAGATGGTATTTCAAAAACAATTGATGATGCAATATTACAAGAGAAAGTAAAAGATAAAATTTTTCCAAGCTCCGTTTTTTGCTACACTACAGTTACAAAAGATGACAAAATATTTGGGATAATGGAATTTCCAATAACTAAATTTGAGCTACCTCTATCAGCTACAAAAAAATTAAAAGGCATTGAACCCGGTAAATTTTATTATCGAAGAGGGACCTCAAATACCGAAGCAACTGGTTTGGACACCATAAGAATAATGAAATGGCTAGAGAGTTTACCAGGTCATACTGATTACAATGAACTAAATGAAGAGGTGTCAAATTTTATCGTTAGATTATCCAATCAGGAAGAGAAATTATCTATTGTTATACCTGAGCTTCTAAAAATTGGCAAGAAGTTTAATTTAGAAATGATAACAGAATTTTGTCTGGTTCAAGTTGGAGGAATAAAGCCAAATTCAAAATTTGATAAAGATTACAGAAAGCAAAAAGTTTATGGCTCTCCTGTAAAAGCTGACTTTAATGATAATCCGTACGTAAGCGTCACTCAAAATAAGGTTAGATCAGAAATGCTTGAAAGTGAAGACTTTTATCCTGTAAAAATTATGTTTCCGCAGCCACTAATTGAATTGGAAGAATTGATTGGAAAATTCTCAGAGAGTTCTGGATTAAGTATGACCATCCAAAAATCAAATGCTGGTAGTTTTTTTAAAACGGATAAAGATTTGCCTTTTTATATTTATTGTTTGGAAGATGATTATAAATCTGTCTATAATAACATCAGACAACTTGCAATTGACTTACTAATGGAAATATAACTGGAGGGCCGAACGCATATAAGTATATAGTTTCAATAGTTATTCAAATTAAAGTTGCTACTTTTATAATTCCTCCCCAACAAAACTGAAAAAAAATGATAAAAGTGGCCCAATGGCTCGCTGAATCACGCGTAGCTCTGTGAACTGTTTCCACCTTGCTGCACTGGTGCTCAGTCGATTCAACCGCTCTAAACCGCCACAAATTATATATGCTGTTACCTACAATTTTACTCTAAATGAAATGTATCTTTTGTGAGATAAATAAAAAATCTAATTCTATTGAGCATATTGTGCCAGAATCTTTCGGGAATAAACATTATACTCTTGAAAAGGGAAGGTAAACGAGTTAGCCATTGAAGCTGATAATGAATTCAGAAAGCATATTGCAAGTCTCAAAGGGGTAGATAAAAAGAATATTCAAAATTTTAATTTCGAAACTGGTGCTTTTGAACTTGTTGTACCGGCATTTGATAAAAGCGAATCAGCGGCTTCAAAATTACTTTTAACAATGGGACTTGAAACACTTTATAAATCACAACGAATGATTTACGAGAAGTATAATTTTAGTGAATTACGAGAATTTATAATAAATAGAGACACCTACGACTGGCCTTTCATCGACTCATTATTTGAACTTGATAATTTTAAGAGTATATCAACATATTATGATAAATATTTATTAAATAAGATTCATTGTAGGCTTCAATTCCGAAAATATGACTCCAAAACTTTACTATTTAAATTTATTTACGGCGGTGTAGAAATGATGATTAACTTATTAAATAGAAACTTAGATTGGATTGGAGAATTAAGCATTAAGGAAAGTAAAATGGCCTTACATCCAGAACATTATAGAAAAAAATAATAACTGTAGGTAATAATAGCTAATTAAATGCAAGTCCGGAAAGCTTGTACTTTTTTAATACTTTTATGCTAACCGAAAAATTGGTGCCAATCAAAATGCACCTTTCATATACAAAGCCTGTGTATGCACTTAAAACAAACACTATGACAATCCAAGAAATTTGGAATTTACCCATACACGAGTTCAATGATTGGCGTGAAAAGAATGATATTACCAAACTTTTTAAGTTTTTCAAATGCTACTTGCCAGATTTTGAAGAGTGGATGGAACAACAATCTTTCGATTTAGACTTATTAATCAAAAATAGAAACCCAGGGGAGTTTTTTCAAGGAAATCTGGACAAGTATTTAATCGAAACACCTGAGGAGCATATTGATAATCGTTATTTTTTTGTTGAACACCGATCTTGGCTAAACGGAATAAGAACTTTAAAAATTGCAAAAAACCAAAAACAGAACATTCAACGATTTACGCCATATTTTAAATGGGGGAAATCCAGATTTGGAAAGCCCAATTTTGTTCCGACTACTTATTCTGGCGATGTTTCTACATTTAGATACACATCAGGAACTGCGCCAGATAGTCCTGAGTTATGTTCTTGGGTATTGTTGTCGGGTATAACAGTTTTGAAACTTGGAGGAATAACTCTTGAAGATTACTATCCTATAAATGGTAGAAATCTCGATTTCACTAATCTTGATTTCTTAGAAATAAAAGGTAAAAATCACGGAAATGTATCTCAGCCAATATTTTATTCTCACTGTCGCAACATTAAATTGACCAATGCGGAAGTGAATTTTTTTAATTTTTTTGAATGTTATATTGAGAATTTAAAATTAGAAAATGAATCCTCACTTTATTCCACATCTTTTATTGGTGGCCATGTTTGGAATTTACACTCAAAAAATTCAGCAATGCGGAACTTAAGTTTTTATGATAGTTCGATTTTAAATTTTAATTTAGAAAACACTTTCATTGAAGATATTAGCTATAAACCTTTGAGAATAGAGTGGCATAATGGAAAACCACAGACTCTCGAAAATATTTCTGACAATTACAAAAGATTTAGAATTTGTTATGTCAAACAAGGTTCGAGAAAAGAAATAAAGGAAAGTTATTATTTCGAGCGCAAATATTCTATGTTAAGTTCATTTTCAAAGATAAATTCGTTTAACGGCAACTATAGATTAACCTTCAACTTAAGACATAGCTACTATGCAGTTAGAAACCTAACTAAGGATATTTTTAGAAGTATTAAATATTTACTAAAAAGCCTGGCTGATTTATTTAATTTTTCAACTTGGGGTTTTGGAGAAAAGCCACATCGCTTAATATTTTTTTCAATAGTAGTAATTCTAACATTCTCTGTATTATATAGATTTTTTGATATTACAAAGACAATATTTGAGAGTATTTATTTTTCGGTCTTTTCATTCATTCGAGTAGGTGGAAATGACTTAACGGGTTTAAGCAATGGCTACAAACTCATTATCGGAAGTGAGGCATTAATAGGTTGGATGGTAGTCGTCCTTTTGATAAATGGGTATGCAAATAAAACAAGATATTAATAAATGCCATAACAACGTATATAAATTTAAAACAGTCACCCGAACTATAGAAGATGATTTCACCAATTAGAATATTTCCTCCTCAAAACTGGCAAGATTTTGAACACTTAACACTAAAACTTTGGGGAGAAATATGGAATGTTCCGAACGAAATCGAATTTAATTCTGAAAGTGGTTCCAAACAAAAAGGCGTAGATATATATTGTGTCCCAAAAAACGAAAGGGGGTATTTTGGTATTCAATGTAAAAACAAAAAACTGTTTTGTAAATATGGAAAACCAAACAAGTTAACCAAAGCCACAATTGCTAATGAAATAGAAAAAGCTAAAGACTTTATACCAAAGTTAGAAAGATTAGTTATAGCAACTAGTTTTGGCAAAGATGGAGACTTAGAAGAGTATGTTCGTGAAGTAAATTTAAGCCACATCAATAATGGCCTTTTTAGAGTTCAATTATGTTTTTGGGACTATTTTTCAAGAAAAATTCCCGAATATGAAAATGTATATAATTGGTATTTGAAAAACCAAAATTTTGAGAAATCAAAATCAGTATTTATAAGTTTTGAAAACGACATAACAGAAAAAACTTTTTCCCCAGAATTTGTTAAAAATTATGTTACTTATCGTTTACAAACGGATGATGAAAAGCTTGAAGAAAAAACTGAGTTTCAAAAAGTAATCAAAGAATTTCAAAAGGAAAATTGTTTTGGTTTTATAAATAGAATCTTTAATTTTTCCAATAAAATACCAGACAATATTTTAACAAGTGACAAAATTCTAGTTAATGGAGTTGATATCAAAAGTCAAGAATATATTGAGAGTACATATCCAAGGCAAAAGCTAGACTCAAACAATATTCCGATAATTGTAAGTAATTTAATAAAAGATAAACAGGAATTTGGTTTTAAAATCAAAATCAGTAACAACGGTCGTTCAGTAATAGAAGATTTTAAATTATCATTTAGAATGGAAGGCGATTTTGAGAGTGTTGAAGTCAACCCCCCAAGAATTAGTGATATAAAGACTTATGAGGCTACTACTTGGATTAACAATAGATATGGTTTATTTGAACCTTCAAAAAACTTCATAACCCAAAAAGATTATTCCGTTAGTAAGAAAGTGATATTAACTCCTAAACTAGCTAAAGAAGGAGTAATTAAAATTAAGTGGACACTTTTAGCAAGAGATTTTAGCGACGAAGGAAAGCTAACCATAAATGTTAGACCGAAATATATTGAAAGAAAAAAAACGATGTATGTTTTGAGATCAGAAAAATGTAAAAGTGAAGTTGAATTCAGTCATAAAATGATAGAAGGGAATTATCAATTAAACTGGTAGAAACATCGCTAACAATAACATACATAGAACATGGTTCAGGGAATTGCAAGTCCTAAAACTGTTTTAGTTCTCCTCTTCTTTCCTAGTAAAGTTAATTATCTATATAATAATAGAGATAAAGTAAACCGTTAGTAATAAGACAAGAAAACAATGACAGATGAGAAAAGGTATGCAATTATCATTGGAATAAATGATTACGAAATCAGTCCTTTGAATTTTTGCGTTAATGATGCCAAGGCTGTGGCTGGAATACTCGAAGAAAAATGCCGGTTTAAAAAAGAAAATATTCACTTAATTACAAGTGATGAAACAAATTCTATAAAAGATATTACAGGCCATTTTAATAATGCTTTGTCAACTATCCAAAAGAGAATAAATCGACTTGAAGATTCAATTTTTTTCTTTTTTGCAGGTCACGGAAAATATGAACATGAAAATTCTGGTTTACAGTTCCAAGACAGTTTTATTGAAATCTCACAAATTTTTAAAAAATTAAATCAGCTGCAACCCAAATATCAATGCTATGTCGTTGATGCCTGTGAATCTGGAGGAAAAGTCTTAACGCGCAGTCAAGAAAAAGAAAACCTTATTGATAAATATATTGCGAAAAGTACTGGAACTTTATTCATGTACGCTTCAACAGAAAATGAAACTGCAAAGGAATTTTCTGATATAAAACATGGACTATTTACATATTATTTTTTGACAGCTATTAATAACTCAGAAATCTATGATGTAGAAGGAATTTTAACACCAAATCGAATACAAGATTTCATCGCTCGTGAAACATAAAAAGAAAGTGATTTTAAGCAAACTCCCGTAATAGAAAATAGAACAATTGGATATTACCCTTTTGCTTTCCATAACCCCATCAAAAAAAGATTAACTATAAGTCAAGAAGAAAACATGAGTAAGCAGGAAGAATTAAAGAATGAAGAAGAAACTAGTATTTCGGAGCAATATTTTCCAGTAATTCCATTTGAAATAAGGGAAACGATTTTTGAGGAATTAAGGGAAAATTTAGATGTTCTATTTGAAAAATTTATAGAAGAAGAAAAATTCAGCAATTATGAAATAACAAAGGGCTCTGATTTTAATGTTTATGATTACGAGGTTAGTGATAAACTTACAGACAGTATTGTTAACAAAAGTGTCTTCGAAAAAATTATTTCTTTAGATTCAACATTTTCCTCAGAGAGGGAAAGAATTAAACCTAACCCCGTTTTAGGGGCATTCAGTATGCTTGATGCAATGATGAATAAAAATAGACCTGAATATAGCATTACGAATTACATAAATTGGAATGAAAATCGAGTATTAGGAAAAAATCTATTTTTAAAATCGGAAAAGATAACTCATGTTTCGTGTGGATTATCTATAATAATTTACCAAGCACTTTATGGCTTAGGTCTTGCAACATCAAATTTTTATTTGGATTTCAACGGTTTTACAAATAATAATTTGCGTGGTCCTTTCACAAAAGTTAGAGCTTATAAGATAAATAGCCAGACCAAACATAATATCATTGAAAGAATTAAAACTGAACTTGAAAACTTCCCATCTGATTTAAAGAAATGGAATGAACAAAGACTAAAAGCAATTGATGACTTCGACCAAAAATCCGAATAACCTCACCTGTCAATAACGTATATAAGAATAATGGTTGATGGTTGATGGTTGATGGTTATGAGAATTGAAATTCTTATCTGAAATTACTACCTTTCGGTTTGGAAATTGTGGTTAAGAGGTTTCACCGTTGCTTCGAAACGTACTCTAGCGTTCAAGTAGTTCTTGGTTCCAACGTGTACCACTAAGTGCGGCAAATCGCATGCAAAACTGTCGGGTACAAATCTACAATGCGCCCCGTGGTTACTACGAATCGTTCAACTAATAATGGATAGAAAAAGTATTTTAAATAAATTGGAATTAGCCTATGCTCCATTAACAGGATATGAATTTGCTATGGTTAAAACCGATCCTTTTATCGAAAAGGCCATTGAGAGAGCAAGTTTATATGTGATTGGGCAACGACAAATCATCACTTTTGAGAATGTATATCCTGACGACAAGGATTACGCATTAAATTTTGAGATTCATCAGAAAGGAAATCCAAATGTCCTAAAAGGGAAGCTACCTCTTATTCAAAACACTGTTGGATCTAAAAATGATGATACCATCGCAGTTGCTTTTAATTTCATTGACAAGCAAAAAATTCAGAAAACTCCGCCCTTCAATAATTTACACGGTTTTTCCCTTTGTAAGCAAGAACCTGATGCAAGAGAATTTCTCCTATGGTTTTCTCCAGAAAAATTGTTGCAAAATTGGTGGAAAAAGCAGATCGATTGCGAAATAGAGGGGGATTTTAGGTCTTTTCTTGAATATAAGGTCCATTATGTAGGTAAAGCCACAAAGCAAAGTATCTTAAAAAGATTAACCGGACACAGCACATTTCAGGATATTCTTTCATTAGAATCGGCCATTACATATAAAGATTTACCCACTCACGAAATTGTCGTTTTATTTTTTGAATTTGAAGACACATTGCAAATTGAATCATTTGGAGAAAACTCTAAAATTGAAGACATGGTATCATCTTTAAAAGGAGAAAATTTCCCGAATCAAGAGACAGTTTTTACAGATGCTGAAAAAGCACTTATCAGAGCAATGGAACCTGAATACAATAAACAATTGTTTAAAAATTACCCTGTAAGCAAGGATGGCCTTTATAAAGAAGGTTACGATTATATTTCCTATTCTTTGGTTGACCCGATAACTTTGAAATACGACCAAGGTGAAGTTGTAGGTGAATTGAGTGTATTCGGAGGGGATTCGATAATAATTGAAAACAACAAAGACTTCTATCTATTAAAGAAGTAATTATTACTACAACACACGTATAAAACCTTGAATATTAGACCTTTTAATTGTTAGTGGATCTTCTTCCTTACCATCTGAGTTAGGCCCGCATCGGCTTGAAAAGTTTATTAGGGTTGTAAGCAATATCAAAACGGAAGCTTCTCTATGTAAACACGCGAGTCTTCAGGTGTAAGAGATCTTAGATATCGTAGTGTCATTCGCATGGATGTGTGGCCTAATAATCGCATAATAGTTCTAATGTCAGCACCAGCTTTGGCTAGACTACACGTAAAGGTGTGCCTACATCTATGAAGGTGAAAGTTAACCCCTGAAAGTTTTTTGTACTTCTTTACCCAGTGTTTCAAACCATGTTCAGTAAATGCAGTTCCTCTCTTTGCAGAGGCAATTAAGGTAGAAATTGTAATACCTCGATCTTTTCGTTCTAAAAGGTATTCTCGTAACGTAGAACGTAGGTTGCGGTGCATTGGAATGTACCTGTCATATTTTGATTTAGATGTTACATGATTCACGAAGATCATGTTTGTTTCAAAGTTAATATCCTGTACCCGAAGTCCTAAAAGTTCACCTCTTCGGAGTCCAGAATATAAGAGAATACTTATAATAGTTTGATCTCGTTTGTAAGCAAACGAATCTTTTGAACGATAAATAGTTATTGCGGCAATGAACTTTGAGACTTCTTCTTCCGTTAATGCACGATCATCGGTATAAACGGGTGTTGGAGGTCGAGCTACTTTTTTTGTAATACTCCCACGTATAAGGTATTCGTTGGTTTCTAGCCAACGAAAGAATACCATGAGCTTTCGGTAGTAAGTATTTGTTGTAGATATCTTAATGCCTATCTGAACCTCTTTGCCAACAATCCTCTTTCTAATGGTAAGACGTCTAAAAAACTCACCTACTGTTTGAGCGTTTAAATGGTTCAAAGCCTTAGCTTCAGGAACAATTTTTTGGAAGGTCCTAAATACCTCTCGATAGCCCTTAATGGTCTGTGGACTGAGTCGTTTTGTGTACTGGCACTCTGAAATGTATAATTCAAAGAGTCGTTTCAATTCGTCCTCTTTATTTGGATACGGGTTTATTTGTGATAGTTCAGGCATAAACATAGGCTACGTGAATATCCTACGTCGTGATAACACCACCGTGGCGATCTGTGATCGGCGATGTTACCACTCCTCTAACTAGCTGTGGGGAAATTAAAGTAAACAAAAAGAAGCTTATTAAATAGTAGCCATATAGATTCGACCTCACTCATATACATAAAAAAGCCATAGATTCTATGGCTTGAATCCGTTTATTTTAACATCAGTATTGATGAATGCTAACGCATTCAATCATAGACCATACTTGATCTATCTAGTATCATATCCACATACTTTCCACGGATTATAATTTCATTACGGTGGTATCCAATATTTTACTAAGGTCTACAATTCAAAAGGCGCCCGATTTAGTAACCCTAGGCGCCTAATGAAAAATATGTCAACTAATACAAATACTCTTGCCACCTTTAGAGAGAAAGCAGGAATGTCATTACAAGATGTAGCATACGTAATCAACGTCGACCAAATTCACCTACAAAAAGTAGAGGACGGTGACCGACCAGCATCTGTAACAATCATATTAATTTACCATATGCTCTTTAGAGCACCCTTGGAAGATATGTATGCAGAGCTGTATGCTCATCTGCATGCAAAACTCTTGGAACGAAGTGAAACACTCATAGCTAATCTAAAAAGAAAGCAATCTCCAAAGAGCACTTATAGAATAGAATCTATATCAAAAATTGTCAATTCATTAAGTCACGATGATTATGGATGCGTCAACTAAGGTAATTCCAACGAAAACTGTTGCATTCTATCCATATACCCGTGGCTTTGGATATGCAGTAATGAACAGTGCACTAGACTTAGTAGAATATAATCTGTACGACATGAAACGGTTTGATACATCACGCATCTTATCCTTAATGCGGGAAATTATATCTACTCATAAACCAGTAACAGTTGTTTTAGAAAATACCAATAGTAGTTATTGCCGTAAAGGAGCAAATGCAAAGCAAGTTATACGGAGTATTGCGTTATGGACAAAAAAGAAAAATATTCCCGTTATATTCTACTCTCGCGATGATATTAGAGAAGTTTTTTGCCGTTGGCACGCAAAAAGTAAATATGAAATTGCTGAAGTGTTGAAACGGAATATTGAATCGTTGCAAACCGTAATTTTTGAAAAACCAAAATATCCGGGAAGAGAACCAAATAAAGAGGCTATTTTCTCAGCCGTGTCGCTAGCAGTGTCACATTATTTCTATACTGATTAAGCGGAGTCAAAACATCAAAATCACCCATGAAAATTGTGGTGTTTTTCATTAAATGAAGACTCTATTGGGTTGGAGTTTTGGACAGTTTTTCGTATCTTAATTGTTTACTTTTAAAGAGTTACGAAATGGCAAAACGTGTTGGAATTTGGATTCGGGTATCAACGGAAGACCAGAAAAAAGGAGACAGCCCAGAACATCATTTGGAGCGGGCAAAAATGTATGCTGACCTCAAAAAATGGGAAGTTGTTGAAGAATATCACTTGGAAGCTATTAGCGGAAAAAGTGTAATGAATAATCCTGAGACCATTCGAATGCTTAGGGACATTCAACGTGGTCATATTACAGGTCTTATCTTCTCCAAAATTGCCCGCTTTGCCAGAAACACCAGAGAACTTTTAGACTTTGCAGACATATTCCAAGAGTACGAGGCGGATTTAATCTCTCTGCAAGAATCAATAGACACCTCTTCACCCTCAGGACGCTTTTTCTATACCATGCTTTCCGCAATGGCTCAATGGGAGCGTGAAGAGATTGTAGATCGTATTAAGTCCTCTGTGGAAGTCAGAGCCAAAATGGGAAAATTACTAGGCGGAGCTATTCCGTATGGATATAACCGAAAAGGCAAAGACGAAATTGAAATAAACGAGGAAGAGGCAATGGTGCGAAAAAACATGTACAAACTCTTTCTCAAACACAAACGTTACGGCACAATAGCCCACATTATCAATGAACAAGGCCATCGTACCAAAAGAGGTAAGAAGTTCTCAGATATGGTTATTAAACGCCTTTTAAAAGACCCAATTGCCAAAGGTCTGCGGCGTGCGCATCATACAAAAGTGGGTAAACATGGGCCTGTTATGAGAGACCCTAGTGAATGGGTTATGATTGAAGCACCCGCCATTGTAAGTGAAGAACTTTGGGAAGAAGTAAACGGCATTATCAGAGAAAATGAAAAGAAGAATACCATACCACCAAATAAGAAGCTAAAACTATTTACGAGATTCCTCTACTGCGAATGTGGCAATAAAATGTATGTCCCCTCAAGTAATCCAAAATATACTTGTAGTGCTAAGGGATGTAAAAACAAAATCCATGTTGATGATATCGAAGCAATATTTAAAGAACAACTTACTCAATTCCTATTATCCGATGAAGATGTCGCAAGGTACTTTGATGGTTCTCACGCTCAGATAAACGAAAAGAAAAAGGAAATCGAGGTTGTAAATCAGAAAATAGAAAAGTTAAACACCAAAATTTCAAAACTTTTTGAGCTCCACGAAAAAGGACAAATAGAAACAGAACGGTTCAATAAATTTTATAATGAACCAAACGAACAGCTCAAACAATTAAAAAGAAAGATACCTGAACTTGAAGGAGAAATATTCGCATTAAAAGACCAATTCAAATCAAGTGGGTATATAATAGAAGAAGCAAAATCCCTTTACAAAAATTGGGATACCTTTGATAAGGAACAAAAACGAAGCATAATAGAAATCATAACCGAAAAGATAATTGTGGCAGATCAAGAAATCACTATTAACCTAAACTATTTAATGCCTCCGAGCCATTCTTTGGGATTGGCTTCAAATGCCCAACGTAACCTATACCTGTTGTTGGAAACTGTTTTTTTTCTTATATAAATCAAAGAGTTTTACAGCTAGTAATAATTGTAAAGGAATCAGGATAACGAAAATTATCTTAAACCATAATTCGAATTCTTTCAATGGATTAAGTACTGCATATAAATCAATAGACATTGCGATTAAAAAGAAAATTCCAATAATAATCCATCTCGAATTTCTACAAATTACGAGTGAAATAAAAGGTCCAATTAACCCAGATATAAAAGTGGAAGATAGCATACCTATTTTTTGAATATTCTCAACTGGTAGGTTTTGAGGTCCCCACTTCACTCCAGCTAGAGACCAAATCTTTGTAAGGGCAAACTGAACAACAAAAACAGAAATAAGTCCGATAATAAATCCGATTATATATCTTATTGTTTTTTTCATTCTTAAATTGTTTACAACGTGTTTGTATATGGTTTGCTTCGCCAATTCGCTTCACTCGTGTGTTGCGATGGCTAGCACTAAATTAGTAAATAGAAAACGAACCAGACGGAAATCCGTGGGATTTTCCGAGTGTTACAGAGAAACTCTCGCAATTAACTATACACGTTGTTGTAAAACGTTTTATAAATTTTTCAATTCATAAAATCATTTGTTCAGTTGTTTTTTTGAAAGCCTTTCTATCTCTTCTTTCGGGTACTCATAGCTTGGATCCATTTTAAGTGCTTTTTTATGCCATTCTATAGCCATATTAATACTATCCATTTCTTTATAGGCATCAGCAGCACTGGAAACCCACCCAGGGTAATCAGGGTCTGTTTCTACAAGAAATAAGAATACATCTAATGCTTCTTTTGGGTGATTTCTATCAATCAACCAATAACCTAAATTATCTAAATAATTTGCTCTGAAATAATAGTCTTGAGGATTTTTTTGTTCTTCGGTTCGATATATCTCTTTTACTTTTTCTATTCCATTAGTCAAAATATAGTCTTTTAGTTTATAGTGAATAGGTCCCTTTAAATGAATACTGTCATTAAAAATTGAATTTTTTAGAATTCTAGCACAATTATTCAAAGTCCAAAATTCGTCAGCATTCACCATCATTACTACTGCCAATTTTTCTTCCGGTATAAAAGCAAAAAATGAATTGTAACCAGTGTCCTGTCCGCTGTGATGATAAATAGGAGAATCATTTAATGTTCCCGAGAACCAACTTAAACCAACCTTGCTTTCCCCATCATATGTGTAAGTACTTGTTAATAGGTCATAGGATTTTTTACTAAAAATGTGTTTGCCGTTAATTGTTCCTTTATTGAGATATACTTGAGCCCAAAGCAACATATCTTCAACATTAGAGTGGAGTGTTGAGCTTCCAGCATGTCTTCTATTGTAAGGGTAAATTTTACTAACAACCATTTGAAGGCTATCACCCAAGACATGAGGTTGTGTAGCTAACTCTTTGGGAACTTCAGGTTTGAAGAAGGTACTGTTTTTCATACCAATTGGCTCAAAGATGTTCTTTTTCATATAGTCTTCAAAAGTCATCCCAGAAGCCTTTGCGATCACATCACATAGTATATCAAATGCGGGGTTGCTGTAGTTGAATTTTTCACCAGGCGTAAAATCGAGTTTAAAATTCTTTTGACTCCTAGCATAGCGTTCTATTGCGCCATCATCATATTGCGGCTTATCCCATTCGTAGTCATCAATGTTAGGAATTCCAGAAGTATGTGTAAGCATGTGCTTAATTGTAATGTCTTTATAGCGGTTATCTGCCATTGTATAATAAGGGAGATAATGAACAAGCTTTTCATTCAAATCAATTTTTCCTTGTTCTATTAATTGAACAATTGCAGTTGCAACAAAAGGTTTTGAAACAGATGCCATATGAAATAATGACCGTGAAGTTAGTGGTGCTTTAGTATCTAAACTTTTAACACCATGTGCATCAGAATATATAATTGTGTCGTTTTTAATGAGACCAAATGCAATTCCCGGAGCATCAAAATATCCTTTCTGCTTGAGTAATGCATTCTTAATTTCAAGAGATTTAGGTGAGAGTGTTTGTTTTTCTTCTTGTTTACAGCTAACCAATAAACATAAGATCGTTGAGAAATATAATAATTTTTTCATTTTTTGAATTTAATATTTGTCACAAATGGACTGGTTGGTCAAAGTGTGAGAATGATTATTTTGATTGATTTTTTTCAAGCTTATTAATAATGTATTGAACACCTTGTATCCAATTGTCTTCAACAAGAGTTACTGCAGATGTAATGTCATTAGAAACTAAAAGGCTAATGATCTTTTCGTGCATCGTTATAGATGTCATTTTTTGATCTTCATTCCAAAAGGCATAATCATACAAACTAATTCTTACTCTTAAGTTTTCAATTATTTTAATAGCCGATTCGTTCGTATAATTTTCAATAAGCTTTTGATGAAATTGCCTATCACAATCCAACATTTTTATGGCACTTTCAGCCTTTACAAAGGCTGAATTGATGACTCTCAGTTCTTTTAATTGTTGATTATTGTAATGTGATTTTTTTACAGCATTGCCTTCTAGAACAGCCATCAGGTCATAAATCTCTTTAGCTTCTTTTATAGACAGCTCAATAACAAAAAAACCTCTATTGGCGATGTAAGTAATAATCCCAGTTTCAGATAGTTGGGTTAAGGCTTCACGAATTGGTGTCACACTTAACTCTAGTTCTTTGGCTATTGTAGGAAGTGAAATACGTTCACCTGGTTTTATACTACCTGTCAGGATATACTCTAAGAGGATTTTTTTGACCTCATCTTTAAAAATTATTTTCTTCATCATAATTGCAAATATAATATATCGTATACGATTTTCATCATATTTTGATTAAAAATATTATAAATGAAAAAAGTTTTGATTTATTTATGACAAGTAGAAATATGAATATTCTTGAAAATGTTTTACAACGGTCTGTGTATGGTTGGTTGCGCTTAGCAACTAAGGTAGCAAATAGGAGCGAACCCATTGTTCAGCAGCGAGGATTTTCTGAAGGGAAATCAGAAGCAAAGAATTATACACGATGTTGTACTTAGTGATTTTTTAATTTCAGTTCAATTTTGTTATTTCCGAGAACAAAATCGTCCGTGATTACTTTCTCGCCTTTATAATTCATTTTTTCGTGAACGAATTCAGTCAAAATCAACTTATCATTTTCAAATTTCCAATTAAATTGTTTCAACTCGTTATTCTCAGGATTGGTTAATGTTATGACATCTAAATTTTTGTGAGGATGGCTTGTTCCAAAATAATTCCTCACGTTATATTTATTAAATCCTTTAAAGTTTATCAAGTCTCCATTTTTCTCAAAAATGACTGTTTTGTTGTCTTTCGTGTTCTCATATTTTCCAGAAATAAGCTTTTCATTAAAGTAATCTGTTATACTTGAACTTATTTTATGAACTCTATCTTGGTTTTCAAGTAGATTCTCTAAGTCATTTCTTTTGTTGAAAACATAATTTATTGAATCAATATTTTCTTGATTAGGAAATTGTTTTAATAGTAATTCATCGCTTTCTCTTAATAGGGCATATTTGCCTCCAAAAGAATCAAACACAGCTAAGGTGTCAGACTCATAATTCAGTTTGTAATTTAATTCTATGATAGAACCATAACTTGTTAATGAATCATTTTTTATTTCCAACAAAATAGCAAACCAAGTTGGTGGTTGAATTCTGTATTTAGCTATTTGTTTATCGGTAAGTATTTTATCAAAATAGTTATTCAGTCCCCAAACACCATTTAATTCAGTCCTATTCGATTGAGGTTTTTCCAATTCAGTATTTTCTTTTTTTTGACTCGAATTACAGCTCAAAAAAAGACAAATCATTGGTATGTAAATGGCGTTTCTCATCATTAAGTACAACGTGTTTGTGTGTGATTAGTTGCGTTTGGAACTAAGTTATGTAAAAGGAGAGAAACCATTGTTCAGAAGCTAGGAAATTCCGAGTAGAAATTTCAGAGCAATGAACTATATACGTTGTTACCTGCTGGCGACATCGGTTATTTCAAGTCCCAGAATCTAATTTCACCTTTTAAATCAACTGAAACCAATTGTTTTTGATTTTTTGAAATATCGATATCACTTATTGTAGCATTATGCAGATACCATT
>Ga0316204_10003471_pt1 | contig 31398 bp, 23 predicted proteins | sample 6monrhotite_MG_2_FD_205661 | JGI IMG/M metagenome (GOLD analysis project Ga0316204, IMG submission 205661) | Microbial mat bacterial communities from mineral coupon in-situ incubated in ocean water Damariscotta River, Maine, United States -... | ecosystem: Environmental > Aquatic > Marine >... | reverse complement strand
AGGAAAGAAAGGCGTGAGCCTGACCATTTGCTCATCCGTAAGCCAATAAAGATCACTCATGTCACCGCTCCGTTTTGGGAGCCGTGAATCACATCAACGAACAAACATCAATGCATCCTGACCCTAGGTCGCCAATCAAAACAATGCCGGTTGGTGCTGCATCAAGAACCCGGACGTCCAGATCAGGACGATACTTTTTTAGAATCGGAAAAAGCTTCCAAACGTCGCCGGTCCAGTTGCCATTGGGCAGATTGTCTAGGTCCCGCGTGGTCATTTCATGAGAGAACGGACAGCAGTCGTGTAACGCGATGAAACTGTCGGGCGTGCTGTGTTTTTCTGCCGCTATGAAGTCGCGCAAAAGATATTCAAAAAGGTGCATGCCATCCAGAAAACTGAACGAAAGCTTGACGTCCATCGCTTCTAAAAATCCCGAGGCAAAAAAATCGTCACTGGTACTTTGGAAAGTGTGAAGCGCCGACTTTACCCCGATGACGTTGTTCTCCACCAGAAAATATGGATCAACTGCAATTGTCTTGCCGCGCGATCTGGCAAAGATTCGACCCGTCCGGCACCCAACCTCAAGGTACCAGTCAAATATGTTTCTTTCGAGAATGTTCGACAGAAACCGAACATACCTCATTCCAGTGGCTTGTTTGAACATACCTGCTTCTCTATTTACGCTGCGCTTTTCGCCACGCTGTGTGCTCTTCATAGGACATGAGGACGTCTTGGGGTGCAAGGCCCGCCCGTATAGAGGAAATGACGTTTTCCGGCGTCGGAGCCGTCCAGGACGCGCCGCTTGATAAAAGTCCTTCTTCGACCAACTTTTGGCGCAAAACTGCGTAGTCCAATTCAGAAATTGAAAGGTGTTCGCCGCGCCAAGGCGGAAGGCGAGTTTTTGAAATCGCATCAATCGCCAGGGTTGGCTATTCTATGCGGTCGACCATTTGGTTTGGCATCACGGGCGGCAGATCGTGGCGGCGCTGGATAACTGCAGATAATTGATGCGGTTGGCGAGCAAGTGAAAAGAGATGAAGTGCGGACCCTTCGGCGAAGATAAGTTTATCGGCCGAAAGAAACGCCTCTACCAGATCGGGTATCGTGTATTGTTTTGGTGCGTAAACTTCATAGCCATCGCCAACAAGCAGTCGTTCAACGTGATCCTCACATGAGTGTCTACCGACCAACGACCCCAGCGCCGCGCGTGTCACATACAGTTGGCGACCTCGCTTTGGCGCCATCCGGAATCGCCACTTTTCGTCAATCCAATCATAAAACTGGTCGTCACCCTGACCGTCGCGCGCCTCTCCAAAGAGTTCTTCCGGGATATGAAGTTCCTCAAACCCGGTGTTGGACCTTATAACCAATATCGGGTTCTGAATGCCCAGTGGCAGCAGGACCGATGGAACAAATTTGCGGACGACCGAACATAAGATGGCTTGGTCGCCATAGACGATGGTTGTCTGAGGCGGAAGTTGATCGAGCACGCATGGAAGCCAAGGCGAATTCAGCAAGATGAACCCAAAAGGCTTGTCCACACTTCTGGCAAACATCGCCGACCTCGCCCTTTTTCGACCAAAGGCACCTCTTGGGGCAGAATTCTGGTCAAATGGCGCGGGTTTCCCTTGAGCCTCGGCTCAAGTTGCCACAAAACAGGTAAACTTTTACGGCCCATAGATCAGGAGTTCGCGTGTCCCTCTTCCTTATCGTTGCCTTGCCCTTTCTGGGGGCGATGCTACCCGGCCTGATGAACTCTGCTGGTCGTCAGGTTTGTGCCGGAGTTACCTTTACCGTCAGTCTTGCGGCGTTGATCGGGCTTTTGACCAATTTGCCGGCGGTTCTGTCGGGCGAGCTGGTGACAGCGCGGCTCGACTGGATCCCTGTTTTGGGGTTGAACGTGACCCTGATGCTGGACGGGTTGGGGTTCTTTTTTGCCTTCCTGATCCTTGGGATCGGACTTTTGATTATCGCGTACGCGCGGTCATATTTGGCGCGCGACGACAATATGGGCGAGTTTTTCACGTACCTTCTTTTGTTTCAGGGCGCGATGGTCGGTATCGTTCTTAGTGACAACATTCTGATATTGTTGGTTTTCTGGGAGCTTACTTCGCTGTCATCCTTCCTGTTAATCGGGTACTGGAAACATCTACCAGCAGGTCGGCAAGGCGCGCGAATGGCGCTGACTGTCACGGGGTTGGGCGGGCTTGCGATGATCGGTGGCATGCTGATCCTGGGCCAGATCGTCGGCAGTTATGACCTGAGCGTTATATTGCAGAACCGCGCAGCGATCCAAGCTTCGCCGCTTTATTTGCCGGCTCTGCTCCTGATCCTTTTAGGCGCGTTCACCAAATCAGCGCAGTTTCCGTTCCATTTCTGGTTGCCGCACGCAATGGCCGCACCGACGCCTGTTTCGGCCTATCTGCATTCGGCCACGATGGTGAAAGCAGGTATTTTCTTGATGGCGCGGATGTGGCCAGTTCTGTCGGGCACGCCAGAGTGGTTTATGATCGTGACTTCTGCTGGTTTGATCACGATGGTTCTGGGTGCTTTGATTGCTCTTTTCAAGCACGACCTCAAGGCGCTTTTGGCGTTCTCGACGGTCAGCCATCTGGGCCTTATCACCATGCTTCTGGGAACTGGCACGGCCTTTGGAGCGATGGCGGCCATGTTCCACATCCTCAACCACGCAGCGTTCAAGGCCGCGCTTTTTATGTCTGCTGGCATTATCGATCACGAAACCGGGACGCGCGATATCAGGCGTTTGGGCGGGTTGCGCCGCCTGATGCCCGTGACCTTTGCAATAGCCAGCCTGTCGGCCCTGTCGATGGCTGGCATCCCATTGTTGAACGGGTTTTTGTCCAAAGAGATGATGCTGGATCAGGCGTTGCGCACGGATCTGTTCAATTCGCCCTATCTGGTGCCAGTTCTGGCGACCGTGGGGTCGCTTTTCTCGGCGGCCTATTCCTTTCGCTTGATCGGTCATGTTTTTCTGGGCCCGGTGCGCGGTGATTATCCGGCGACACCCCATGATCCGGGTGCCGGCCTGTGGCTGCCGCCGGCATTGCTGGTGGTGCCGGTCGTGGTGATCGGGATTGCGCCGTTTCTGATTGAACCCTTCGTAAGGTTGGTGACGGCATCGGTGCTGGGGGCGGCGGCCGAACTGCCGTCGGAGCACATCAAGATCTGGCACGGGCTGGTTCCGCCGCTTTATCTTTCGCTGATCGCGGTTATGGGCGGTTTGTTTATGCTGGTGATCTACGCCCCCGCTTTGCGGTTCTGGGAACGTGCGCCGCGGCCTGAGGCCAAGCAGATTTTCGACGCGGTGATTACGGCCTCGGTCGGCTTTTCGCGCGGTTTGATCCACCGGCTGCATGACGGTGCCTTTTCGCGCTATGCCGCGATCATGGCCGTGACGGTTGTGGCCGTGGGGTACCACGCATGGGCCACCGGGACGGTCGGGCCCGAGACGCGTGCTCAGCAGCCGGCAAATCCCGTTCACGTTGCGGGGTGGATGATGCTGGTGGCGGCGACTTGCGGGTTGGTCTTGCTGCATCGCAACAGGCTTTTGTCGCTGATACTGATCGGCATTGTCGGGCTTGTAGTGTCGGCGGCATTTGTGCTGTTCAGCGCGCCGGACCTGGCAATGACCCAGCTGACGGTCGAGGTCGTGACCATCATCCTTTTGCTGCTGGCACTCAACTTTCTGCCCAACCGAACGCCGATCGAAAGTAGCGCTTTGTTGCGGACGCGCGACGGGGCTATTGCGGTTCTGGCGGGGCTGGCGACGATGGGGCTGTCGTATCACTACCTTTTGCGCGACACAGTCGCCACGAGCATTTCCCAATTCCATCTGGCCAATTCCTATAAGGGCGGGGGTGGCACGAATGTCGTCAACGTGATCCTCGTGGATTTCCGGGGCTTTGATACTTATGGCGAGATCATCGTTCTGGGGATTGCCGCACTGATCATCTATGCGATGACAGAAACGCTTTTGTCTGGCCCGGTCCGAGCCCGGCTTTTGAACCGAAAGCCGGATCAGCCGCGTGCCGGTAACATGCACCCGATGATGATGGTTGTGATGACCCGCGTGATCATGCCGGTCGTGATGATGGTTGGCTTTTACATCTTCCTGAGGGGCCATAACGAACCCGGTGGTGGCTTTATCGCGGGCTTGATCGTGTCGATCGGCGTCGTCATGCAGTATATGGCCAGCGGCTTTGCCTGGGCCTCGGCGCGGTTGCGCTATCCTTATCACGGGGTGATCGGGACGGGTGTGCTGATCGCCGGTCTGACAGGCATCGGATCGTGGTTTGTCGGCAAGCCGTTCCTGACATCAGATTTCACCTACGTGCGCATCCCGCCCTTTGAAAAATTTGAGCTGGCAACAGCGGCGCTTTTTGATCTGGGCGTGTTCCTGGCCGTCGTTGGCGCGGTCATGCTATCGCTCGAAAGTTTTTCGCGTCTGGCGCGGCGGGCTCATGTTCCGGATACAGAGCATCCTATGGATATCGATCCATCGCGCGATATCGTCGACCCCAAAAAGTTGGAGGCATAACATGGAATTTCTTGTGGCCTCTGCCATCGGTATCCTGACCGCAGGGGGGCTGTATCTGGTCCTGCGACTTCGGACGTTCCCGGTGATCATGGGTGTTTCGCTTTTGACCTATGCGGTGAATGTATTCCTTTTCGCGTCAGGGCGTCTGACGGTAGGGGCACCACCTATCCTGAGTGATGCCGCGCGCTACACCGATCCGTTGCCTCAGGCGCTGGTTTTGACTGCCATCGTCATCTCGTTCGGAATGACGGCGGTGATCGTGATGATTTCTCTTGGGGCCTATCTGGGTGCGGACGACGACCATGTCGACGATCCCAAACCCCAGTCTGACACAGCCAATCAGCCCGGGGATGCCCAATGACGCATTGGATTATCCTGCCGATTGTTCTGCCCGCGTTTCTGGCGGCGTTTATTATTTTGGCGGCCAACTATCACATCGGCATTCAGCGGGTGATCTCCGTAGCTGGCGGTCTGGGCCTTGTGGCGGTTGGGGCAGGTCTGTCCTGGCAGGCGTCTGACGGGACTGTGACGCTATATCAGCTGGGCGATTGGGCGGCGCCATTTGGCATTGTTCTGGTCGGTGACAGGTTGTCGACGCTCATGGTTCTCTTGACCGCAGTGCTGGCTCTTTTTGTGCTGCTTTACGCAATCGGGTCGGGTTGGGATAATCGCGGGCGGCATTTTCATGCGCTTTTTCAGTTCCAGATGATGGGCATCATGGGCGCGTTTCTGACCGGTGACTTGTTCAACCTTTTCGTGTTTTTCGAAGTACTGCTGATCGCCTCCTATGGGTTGATGATCCATACCGGAGGCACTGTGCGGCTGCGCGCCGGCGTGCAATATGTGCTCTTCAACTTGCTGGGCTCGACCTTGTTTTTGTTTGCCCTCGGCGCGATCTATGCCGAAACGGGCACGCTGAATATGGCGGATCTGGCGCAACGGGTACAACTGATCGACCCGACCGGCACGGTTGGGATCCGTGTTGCCGCTGTTCTGCTGTTGATGGTCTTTGCGATCAAGGCGGCGGTTGTGCCGCTGCATTTTTGGCTGCCCTCCAGCTATGCCGAGGCGCCGGCGCCGGTGGCCGCACTTTTTGCGATCATGACCAAGGTTGGCGCCTATGCGATCATCCGTGTTTATACGCTAATCTTTCCGCCCGATCTGGACGTTACGGCGGGTTTGCACGGATGGTGGCTGATGCCGGCGGCTTTGGCGTCGCTGGCGATTGGGATGCTGGGCGTTCTGGCCGCGCGGCAACTGGACCGGCTGGTGGCATTTTCCGTCATTGGATCGATGGGAATGGTGATGGTTTCAATCGCACTTTTCACCCCCGCTGGCATGACGGCGGCCCTATACTATATCGTTCATTCGACTTTGGCCGCGGGCGCGCTTTTCCTGATCTCGGATCTGGTGCGTACAGGTCGCGCTGACCTTGAGTTGACGGCGCAGCCACCGATCGCGGGCGGTGCCCTGACGGCGGCCATGTTCTTTGTCGCGGCTATTGCCATGGCTGGGCTCCCACCACTTTCAGGCTTTGTCGGCAAACTTCTGATCCTCAAGGCCAGCTTTGACAGCGGCGCAGTTGTCTGGGTCTGGGCCGTGATCCTGATTTCAAGCCTGATCAGCATGGTCGGGCTGGCGCGCGCCGGCAGCGTGGTGTTCTGGAAAGCCCACAGCGTGGCGCGCGACGAAGACGAGCCGCTGCCTCTGGCGCCCAACGCCCTGTCTTATGTGGCTGTCGCGGGATTGCTGACACTCTTGGTTGGGCACACGGTTTTTGCTGGTCCGATAACCGACTATACTGCGGCGATATCGAACCAGCTGTTTGCGCCGGATCGCTATGTTTCGACCGTTCTGGAGACGCCGGGTAAGTTAGCTGATCCCAAAGGCGAGGGACATTGAGATGCTGAAGATCCTCCATTGGCTATTGCCACACCCGTCGCTTACGGCCCTGCTGACGGTGGTTTGGGTGCTGTTACAGAACGAACTTTCAGCGGGGATGGTCGTCTTTGGCTTGATCCTGGGCATTCTGATCCCGATCTTAACTTCGGTATGGTGGCCGGACCGGCCCCGGGGCATGGCGGTCATGCGCATGTTCACCTATTGCTTGCTGGTGATCTGGGACATTGTTGTGGCCAACGTCCAGGTCGCCTGGATCGTGCTGACCAAGTCCAACGCAAAAATGCGGCCGACCTGGGTCGTGATCCCGCTGGATTTGCGCACACCCGAAGCGATCACCATACTGGCGGGTACGATCACGCTGACGCCGGGGACCGTATCGGCCGATCTTTCGGAAAGTGGCCTCAGTCTTTTGGTGCATGCCTTGGACACAGACGATCCCGAGGCCATGCGCGATGACATCAAGAACCGCTATGAACGCCGTCTGAAGGAGATTTTCCAATGACCCTTGCGACAGAGCTGATGAACTGGTTCCTAAACGGATCGCTGGTCATTGTCGCTATATCTCAGGTCATGGCCATGTTCCGGCTTTGGCTGGGGCCCAGTGTCGGTGACCGTATTCTGGCGTTGGATACGATGTTCATGAATGCAATCGGTCTGATTGTCCTTTTGGGCATGCGGCAAGGCACCCAGATCTATTTCGAGGCCGCGCTGATCATCGCGATGCTTGGCTTTGTCTCGACTGTGGCCTACGCCCGGTTTGTGTTGCGGGGGGATATCATCGAATGACCCTGGAAACTGTTGCAATACTTGCCATCGCGTTGTCGCTGCTGGTCGGCTCGTTTTTTACGCTGGTCGCGGCCATCGGCCTGATCAAGCTGAACGATGGGATGACCCGGCTACATGCGCCGACAAAGACCGGAACCCTTGGCATTGGCGCGTATCTTCTGGCGTCGATGATCAACTCTTATACCTTCGGCGAAGGGTCGCTGCATGAGCTTTTGATCATGGGCTTTCTTTTTGTGACGGCTCCGGTTTCGGCAAACTTCATTGCCAAGGTGCATATTCACAGGCGCAGCTGCGCGATGCCACCGCCGCCTTCGGGCGACGAGATATGGTCAACGCTGAACGTGCCCGAAGCGGACCGTGTGACCGAAGAGGCCAAGCCCTGAAATGGCGCCGCTAATCCGGTGTGAAACTGCGCGGGCCTAAAAGGTCGGCGGGGTGCAGGCGCTGACGATTTTGCAGGTCTGGTTGCCGATGTTGCGAAAACGGTGCGGTTGGCGGCTGTCAAAAAGATAGCCGTCACCGGGGTGCAGGACCTTGATCTGATCGCCGACAGTAATCTCGATCTGGCCCTCAATGACGATCCCTGCCTCTTCGCCGTTATGGCTTAGAAACTCGGGCCCGGTGTCGGCATTTGGCGGATAGGTTTCATCCAAAAGCTGAAGCGTGTGGCTGTTGGCATTTCCAAGCTGGCGCAAAGACACCGCAGTGTCACCGGACTGGGGGGCGACCTCGGTGAAATCTTCGGCCTTGAAGAAAATTTTGGGCTCGCTTGTTTCTTCGATCCTCGAGAAAAACTCTGCGATGCTCATTGGAATGGCATCCAGAAGGCTTTTGAGCGAGGCGACCGAGGGGCTGGTCTTATTTTGCTCGATCAACGAGATCGTACCGTTCGTAAGCCCTGCGCGCGAAGCAAGTTCACGCTGAGATAGCCCATGGGCTTTGCGGATTTCCTGTAGCCTGTTGCCGATATTCACGTCGTCGCCCCTTTGGCTTTTTGAGAAATTTTGCTGAGACATCAAGGTAGTGCAAAGACCAGGCGATCAAAACCCGTTGGGCCAGAGAAAAAAGGGAACCTTAAGCAAAATTACACCGGATACTGGTACCAAGTCGAAGTGCTATTGACAGATACTTTAAACGTATTATGAGAATTTTAAACACCCCAATCTTGCCTGCTGGGGTTCATATGTACCCATGAAAGGTTCAAGCGAAATGGCTAATACGGCAAAAAAGAAGTCCACCAAGTCATCAGCAAAGCGCCAACCCAAGGTTTCCGTGGTGCCTGTGCCTTTGCCGGTGCCCGCGCAGACAACGAACGCAGCCCTGATCGCGCGTCGCGAGGCGGCTGTGGCCCGCGGTGTAGCCTCGGCGGCTCCGATCTTTGCACAGTACGCCGAAAACGCGGAACTTTGGGATGTCGAAGGTAATCGTTTTGTCGATTTTGCCGGTGGTATTGCGGTTTTGAATACCGGACACCGCCATCCTAAGGTCATCGCTGCCGCCAAAGCTCAGGAAGATCACTATACGCACACCAGTTTTCAGGTTGTGCCCTACGAGCCCTATATCGCACTTGCCGAAAAGCTGAATGCGCTTGCGCCGGGTGACGCGCCCAAAAAGACATTGTTGGTGACCACAGGCGCCGAAGCGGTCGAGAACGCGGTCAAGATCGCGCGTGCGGCAACGGGCCGTCCGGGTGTCATCGCCTTTACCGGCGGTTACCATGGCCGGACGTTGCTGACCCTTGGCATGACCGGCAAGATCAGCCCCTACAAGAAAGACGTGGGACCCTTCCCATCTGATATTTTCCGCGCGCCGTTCCCGTCGGTGCGTGATGGAATTACGGTTCAGGACGCGCTGACCGGGCTTCAAAATCTCTTTCTGACCGATGCCCAGCCTGAGCGTATCGCTGCGATCATTATCGAGCCGGTTCTGGGCGAGGGCGGCTATACTCCGGTTCCCTTTGAGATGATGCAGGCCCTGCGCGATATATGTGACAAGCATGGCATCATGCTGATCGCAGATGAAATTCAGGCCGGATTTGGCCGCACGGGCACATGGTTCGCGATCGAGCATTCGGGTGTTGTGCCTGATCTGATCACTGTCGCAAAATCCATGGCTGGCGGTTACCCGATTGCGGGCGTCATTGGGCGCGCGGATGTCATGGATGCGGTAATTCCTGGGGGTCTGGGTGGCACATACGGTGGCAACCCTGTGGCCTGTGCGGCCGCTCTTGCCGCGATTGAGGCGATTGAGGAAGAGGGGCTTTTGGCCCGCTCCACCGCCCTGGGCGAGGTGTTTCGCGCCCGGTTTGCCGAAATTGGCGCACGTGCGGCGCCCTACCGGGTGTGGGATATTCGCGGGCTAGGCGCGATGCTGGCCGTCGAGTTTGTGACCGACTTTGAGACGGCGACACCTGACGCAGCCCTGACCAAGTCGGTGGTTGCCCACGCGCTCAAGCGGGGGTTGATCCTTTTGGCCTGCGGCATGCACGGCAATGCTCTGCGGATCATGGTACCGCTGACGGCGCCGGATGCGATCATCGACGAGGGGCTTGCGATCTTTGAAGCGGCGCTGGTCGATGCCGTGGCCGAACTTGGGGTCTGAACGTCTGCGTTCGAACCGGTGCTTTGACCGAACAACAAAGGCGGGCCCTGGTGCCCGCCTTTTTGCATTTCAGTCGACGGGCGCAAAATCGTCGGCACGCGCCCGCGCCCAACGCGCGCGGTAACCGCCCGGATCAGAAGTGCCGGCCGCCAGCAAAAAACCGTCTGGAAGGTGGATAAAGGCGTCATCGCCGGTAACCATCTGGGTGTCGGACTGACGCACCATCATATGGCGGGGCAAAAACTCGCCCGGCGCAGAAAGGCCAGCCGCGCCGGTCATCTCGCCCAAGGCGGCCAAAGTATTGCGGTGAAAACGCGCCACGCGCTGGCTTTTGCCGATTGGGTCCAATGCGCGCTGGCGCAGCGGATCCTGAGTGGCGACGCCAACGGGACAGTGGTTGGTGTGACAGGCCTGTGCCTGAATACACCCGATGGCGAACATATAGCCGCGCGCCGAGTTGCACCAATCGGCGCCGATTGCCAGTGTGCGCGCAATGTCAAAAGCCGATACGATTTTACCCGCAGCACCAACCTTGACCTGATCGCGAAGGCCCGCGCCGCGCAGCGTGTTGTCAACAAAGGTCAGCCCTTCGATCATCGGCATTCCGACGTGATTTGCAAACTCCAGCGGGGCGGCACCTGTGCCACCTTCGGCGCCGTCGACCACGATGAAATCGGGTGTCACACCGGTCTCGAGCATCGCCTTGACCATGCACATGAACTCGCGCCGGTGGCCGATGCACAGCTTGATGCCAACAGGCTTGCCGCCCGATTTGCGGCGCAGAAGTTTCAGGAACTGCATCATCTCAAGCGGCGTTGAGAAGGCCGGGTGGCTGGCCGGCGAGACGCAATCGAGGCCCATCGGGACGCCGCGCGCCTCGGCGATCTCGGGGCTGATCTTGGCGGCGGGCAGCATGCCGCCGTGGCCAGGTTTGGCACCCTGGCTCAGCTTGAGTTCGATCATCTTTACTTGCGGGCTAGCGGCCTGATCGGCGAATTTCTCGGGGCCGAACGATCCGTCTTCATTGCGGCAACCAAAGTAGCCCGAGCCGATTTCATAGATCAGATCGCCACCACCTTCGCGGTGATAACGGCTGATCCCGCCTTCGCCGGTATCATGGGCAAAACCGCCCAGGTGCGCGCCTGTGTTCAGCGCCAGAATTGCATTTGCCGAAAGCGCACCAAAGCTCATCGCCGAGATGTTGTAGATTGAGGCGTCATAGGGCTGGGTACAGTCCTTGCCGCCAATCGTGACCCGAAAATCGGTGTTGGTCAGATGCATTGGTTTTACCGAATGCGTCACCCAGCTATAGCCCGCGTCATACACCCGCATGCGGGTGCCAAAGGGGCGCTTGTCCTCCATCCCCTTGGCCCGCTGGTAAACCAGCGAGCGGGCGTCGCGGCTAAAGGGTTCTTCGTCCTGATCGCTTTCGATCAGGTATTGGCGGATCTCGGGGCGGATGCCTTCAAAAAGAAAGCGCATGTGGCCGATGATCGGGTAGTTGCGCAAAATCGAATGGCCGCGCTGGGTTATGTCCGAGATGCCAAACGCAGTCAGAGCCGCAAAAAGCGCAAGAGGGATCACCATCCAAAGCGTCCAGAAAAGGCCGATCAGTGCGACCAACCCCAGAACTGCCGAAACTATAAGCGCCGTGAACCGGCCGAGGTCTGTCTTAAGGGGCATGGGGCGAGGATCCTTGAATGCAAATGACAGGTTGTCGTCCAGTAACCAGCAATTCCACCCTATTGCAAAAGCAAGGGCATCATCAGCGAGGCAAGGCTGAGCACCAGAAAGAAACCGGCCATGTCGGTGATCGTGGTCAAAAGCGGCCCGCTTGCCACGGCGGGGTCCTGTCCGATACGCTTGAGCAACAAGGGCACGACGCCGCCAATCGAAACCGCGATCATCGTGTTCAGCGCAAGGGCCAGCCCGATGACCAGACCCAGATAGGGGTTGCCCTTCCAGATCCAGCAGACAATGCCGATCAGAATGCCCAGTACGATGCCGTTGATAACACCGACGCTGGCCTCTTTCATCCAGACGCGCATCGCGTCGCGGGGCCGGACAAGGCCTAATGAAAGTTCGCGCATTGTGACGCCGACGGCCTGATTGCCTGAACATCCGCTCATATCCGACACCATGGGCAGGAACACCGCGATGGCGATGACGGCGGCAAGCGTTTCTTCATAGGCCGAGATCACGCTGGCCGCGATGATGTTCAGCACGATATTGGCCGAGAGCCAGGCCAGACGCCTGCGTGACCGGATCCCCAGTGGCATGCTGCGCAGTTCGTCGCCAACGATACCTTGCAGGCGCAGGTTGTCGCCTTCGGCGCGCGCAAGGATGGCGGCATCGACGGCATAGCGTGACACGACGCCGACAAGGATACCGCTTTCGTCGATGACCGGAAAGCCAAGGAAATCGTAGTCGTTAAAGAGGTCCTGAAGGGTATCAAGCGATGCGCCGGCGTCCACCGTCATCGGCGTGATCATGATGTCTTCCAGCTTTGCACTGCGCTTGGCGGTCAATAGCCCCCTGAGCGAGACGACCCCGACCGGATGGCCTGTGTCATCCGTGATATAGGGGTGCTGGCCGTGATAGCGCTCAAGGTCTTCGTCATCGCTGGCCAGGCTGCGCAGAACCGCGCCCACCGTCTGGTCTCGGCGAAACTGAAAGGCGTCGGCCAGCATCAGACCACCGGCAGTGCCAGCGTCGTATTCGGCCAGACGGCGGACGCCGGCCGCATCGGCGGGATCAATTCCGGCAAGAATGGCTTCGGCGTCTTCTTCGTCCAGCTCGGCAATAACGTCGGCCTGAACGTCCGAATCAAGTTCGTCGAAAATCTCGACCGCCTTTTCGGTTTCTAGCCGTTCAATCAGCTCACCGGCAAGTTCCACCGGAGCTTCGTCGATCAGCCGCGAAGCCAGATCCGCGGACAAAAGCGAGATCAGCTTGTCGCGTTCCTCTGGTGGAAAGTTCAAAAGTTCGCGCAAGGCATCACTGATGGTGACACTATCCATCAGGGTGTTCAGTTTTTCAGCGTCGGAATGTTCCAGCGCGGTTTCAAGCGCATCTGAAAGCTCTTCGATTTCAAGCACCAGCTCGTCGGATTGTTGGTTACTCATGATGTGTCGCCCTTTGTCGTTTGGTTCAGTAAATAACCAACTTGATTAAAATAATAAACACTATTAGCGTCATGCTGTGAAGCAGTGCACACCATAACCATGTCACTGCAGAGTAAACGCGAACTTTCGAGCGTTGGGTTTTTGATTGTAATCCTGCCCGACTTCGTCAGACTGAAGACTCGCTGGAAAGCCGGGAAACCTTGCCCGGGTGTCCGGAATTTGTAGTAAAGAACGACCAGACTGCCCATCAAAGAAGGCAGCATATTTCGTTATTATCTGGGAGAATACCATGAAAGTTGTGAAACATCTTGCGTTTGCAGGAGCCATGCTAGCCGGATCGGCCGCGGTGGCACAAGAGCGCTTTATCACCATCGGAACAGGCGGGCAGACGGGCGTTTACTTTGTCGTCGGTCAGTCGATCTGCCGCCTGGTGAACCGCGATTCTGCGAACAACGGGTTAAAGTGCACCGCGCCATCCACGGGTGGTTCGATCGCCAATATCAACGCGATCAAAGCTGGTGACATGGATATGGGCGTCGCCCAATCCGACTGGCAGTACCACGCCTATAACGGCACCTCGAAATTCGAAGGCAACAAGTTCGATAAAGAACGCGCTGTCTTTTCTGTCCACGGCGAACCCTTCACCGTGATTGCACGCGCCGATGCCGGTATCGCCTCGTTCGATGATCTTAAGGGCAAGCGCGTCAACGTCGGCAACCCCGGTTCGGGCCAGCTGGCAACGATGGAAGTTGTTCTGGACGCCAAAGGTTGGTCGATGGCCGACTTTGCACTGGCATCCGAGCTGAAGCCGGCAGAGCAAGCGGCGGCATTGGGCGACAATAAGGTTGACGCCATCATCTATACGGTTGGTCACCCCAACGGTTCGATTCAGGAAGCGGTTTCTACCGTTGACGCGGTGATCGTGCCTGTCGAAGGTCCGGCCATTGACAAGCTGATTGCCGACAATCCGTTCTACGCCAGGGCGACCGTACCAGGTGGCATGTACAAAGGCACGGATGCTGATGTGACGACCTTTGGCGTCAAGGCAACCTTTGTAACATCCGCTGATGTTGCTGATGATGTTGTCTATGAGGTGGTCAAAGCAGTCTTTGACAACTTTGACCGGTTCAAGCAGTTGCACCCCGCATTTGCGAACCTCAAAGAAGAAGAAATGATCAAAGACGGCCTGTCGGCCCCTCTGCACCCCGGAGCGATCAAGTACTACAAAGAGCGTGGCTGGATGTAAGCCTGCCTAAGGGTACATGACACCAGAGGCGGCGGACCATTCCGCCGCCTGACCCAATTTGGGAAAAATCCGCATGGACCATTCATAGGGACGGCGGGCAAGGGGGGACGTTATCCATGTCAAACAAAGATCAACAGCAAGCCGCAGCCGTCGAAGCCCAAGCTGCAGGGCGAGGCGGTTTGAGCCAGGACGAACTGGATCAACTGGTTGCATCCGCTGACACAGGCGGTCGCGCCGCGAAAGGCCCGGTTGGGAAGTTCTTGCTGATTGTCGCGCTGGCATGGTCCCTCTTTCAGCTTTGGATCGCATCCCCGATCCCCTTTATCATCGGCTGGGGTGTCTTTAACGACACCGAAAGCCGTTCCATCCACTTGGCGTTTGCAGTCTTTTTGGGGATTACGGCCTTTCCGGCAGCCCACACAAAATTTCAGGTTATCCTCGGCGTTGCGGTGCCGGTTACCCTGGCCGTTCTGTTCTTTCTTGGCGCCAAGGAAAGCACGCCGACCTGGTGGATCCCTCTTGTTGCGCTGGGCGTTGTTGCCACTGTTGTTCTGGGCTCGCCCAAAGACCGCATACCGGTTTGGGAATGGGCACTTGCGATCGTCGGCGCTGCCGCGGCGCTTTACCTTTTTGTCTTTTATCGCGACATTTCGGGACGGGTTGGCGCGCCAATTCCGCAAGATTTCGTGGTCGCGGTAATTGGCCTGCTGATCCTGCTTGAGGCGACGCGCCGCGCGCTGGGCCCGGCTCTTATGATCGTGGCCTCGGTCTTTTTGGTCTATACGGTCCTGGGCCCCTACATGCCGTCGATCATCGCCCACAAAGGCAACAGCCTGTCCGAGATCGTCAACCATCAGTGGATCACGACCGAAGGCGTCTTTGGTGTGGCCTTGGGTGTGTCGACATCATTCGTTTTCCTCTTTGTGCTCTTTGGTTCGATGTTGGACCGGGCCGGTGCGGGCAACTATTTTATCCAGGTCGCGTTCAGCCTGATGGGCCACATGAAGGGCGGGCCGGCGAAGGCTGCGGTTGTTTCCTCGGCGATGACCGGGCTGATCTCGGGCTCTTCGATTGCCAATGTGGTCACGACGGGAACCTTCACCATTCCGCTGATGAAAAAGGTGGGCTTTTCGGCTGAAAAGGCCGGCGCGGTCGAGGTTGCCTCGTCTGTAAACGGTCAGATCATGCCACCGGTTATGGGTGCTGCGGCGTTCCTGATGGTGGAATATGTGGGCATCCCATATTTCGACGTGGTCAAACACGCTTTTCTGCCCGCGGTCATTTCTTACATCGCGCTGGTCTACATCGTTCATCTTGAGGCCCTCAAGGCCGGGATGGAAGGTTTGCCGCGCGCCTACACGCCCAAGCCAATCGTCCAGCGCCTTATCGGGATCGCCTTTACGATTGCCGTGATCTGTGCGCTTTCGTTTCTGGTCTATTACGGTATGGGCTGGATACGTCCGGCGTTTCCGAACACGGCGGGCTATATCATCTTTGCCTTTGTGACGCTGATCTACGTGGGGCTGGTTTACGTAGCTTCCCGAGAGGCGCCGCTTAAGCTGGACGATCCGAACGAGCCTGTGACCAGCCTGCCGCTTCCCGGACCGACGATCCGCTCGGGGCTGCAGTTTCTGTTGCCGGTTGTTGTTCTGGTCTGGGCGCTGATGGTCGACCGTTTGTCACCCGGACTGTCTGCATTCTGGGCGACGGCCTATATGGTGTTTATCCTGCTCACGCAGCGCCCGCTGATGGCGATCATGCGCAAGCAGGGCAATATCACAGCTGCGGTTTACCAAGGTGCCAAAGACCTGATCGACGGGCTTGAGACAGGCGCGCGCAACATGATCGGGATCGGTATCGCCACGGCGACCGCCGGTATCATTGTCGGCGCGGTCAGCCAGACGGGCGTCGGATCGGCGCTTGCCGATGTGGTTGAGGTTCTGTCGGGTGGCAACATCCTGGCGATCCTCTTTCTGACGGCGATCCTGTCACTGATCCTTGGAATGGGCCTTCCGACGACGGCGAACTATATCGTTGTTTCGGCATTGCTTGCGCCAGTGATCGTGACACTGGGTCAGCAGAACGGGTTGATCGTGCCGCTGATCGCAGTGCATCTCTTTGTGTTCTACTTTGGGATCATGGCGGATGTGACGCCACCTGTTGGACTGGCCAGTTTTGCGGCTGCGGCGGTATCGGGTGGTGATCCGATCCGGACCGGCGTGATCGCGTTCTTTTATTCGCTGCGCACCGCCGCCCTGCCGTTTCTGTTCATCTTCAACACAGAGCTTTTGTTGATCGATGTCACGTGGGTGCAGGGGATATTCGTCTTTGTGGTGGCGACTATAGCAATGTTGCTTTTTGCCGCCGCGACGCAAGGCTGGTTCCTGGCCAAGAACCGCTTTTATGAGACGGCGGCACTGTTGCTGATCGCTTTTACGCTTTTCCGTCCGGGCTTTTGGATGGACATGGTGGCGCCGCCCTATAGCGAAGAAAGCCCGACCGAGATTTCTGCGGCCGCGATGGCCACACAGGTGGGCGAGGATCTGCGCCTTAGGGTTTCGGGTGTGAACGACCTTGGTGACCCGATCCAGTTTGTCGCGATCCTGCCGATCAAGGCCGGCGCGACGGGTGACGAACGTTTGGCAAATGCTGGCCTCAGCTTCCGTCAGGACGGATCGGACCTGATCATCGACAACGTTTCCTTTGGCAGCGCGGCTCAAAAGGCGGGGCTGGATTGGGACCAGAAGGTTTTGCGCGTCCTGCGCCCGATCAGCCAGCCCAGCAAGTACCTTATGTTCATTCCGGCCTTACTTTTGATGGCGCTCGTCGTCTTCCTTCAGCAAGGCCGCAACAGCCGCGCCTTACGAAAAACCGCAGTCGCCTAAGGAGAGCGTTATGTTCAAAAACGTATTGCTGACCATCGATCTCAATTCCCGGCCATCGTGGGAATTGGCTTTGCCGCAGGCAATCGGTCTGGTGCGTGCCTCGGGCGGCAGGTTGCACGTGATGTCGGTGGTTCCTGAAATGGGCACGCCGCTGGTCGAAGGCTTTTTTCCAGAAGATTTCGAAGAGCGCGCGGTGGCCGCGGCAAGCAAAGCGCTGGATGATCTGATCGAGAAACAGGTGCCGTCGGACATCTCGGTAAAACAGCATCTGGCGTTCGGCAAGATCCACAAAAAAGTGCTGAAAGTCGTCGAGGAAACCAAGTGTGATCTGGTGGTTATGGCCTCGCACAAGCCTGATCGCGTGCGCGAATTTCTGGTCGGTTCCAATGCTGACCGGATCGTGCGCAGATCACCTGTTTCCGTTCTGGTTGTAAGAGCATAAGACGTGCACAAAGCAGAGCTTGAAAGCGCCCGATCCGGGCCCCTCTGCCCGCACGGAGAGATGTTGAGATGACCCCTTTTGCTATTGCCGGCGTCCAGATGTACGTCAACGCCCTGCAGCCCAACGTCGATGGGATGTTGCACCGGCTTGACGTTCTGATGGCGCGTTTTCCATGGACACAGATGGTATTATTTAGCGAACTGGCGCCATTTGGGCCGCTAGAGCGTTACAAATTGCCGCCCGAGAACGACATCATCAATCGATTTTGCGATGCGGCACGGCGCCACAAGGTCTGGTTGATTCCGGGTTCAATGTTCCTGACATCGCCCGAAGACGGGCTGGTCTACAACACTTCGCTGGTGATTGATCCTGACGGCAATATTGTGCGTCGCTATGCCAAGATGTTTCCGTTTCTTCCCTACGAGGCGGGCGTTGCATCGGGCAAGGATTTCTGTGTCTTTGATGTGCCGGACGTGGGCCGGTTCGGTCTGTCGATCTGTTATGATATGTGGTTTCCCGAAACCACGCGCCAACTGACCAGTCAGGGTGTCGAGGTTCTGTTGCACCCGGTTCTGACCGGCACCACGGACCGCGACGCAGAATTGGCGATTGCGCGCGCGACGGCGGCGCAGTTCCAGTGCTATGTCATTGATGTGAACGGGCTTGGGACCGGCGGTGTCGGCAAATCCTGTGTGGTTGATCCAACTTCTCTGGTGTTGCATCAGTCCGCCGGCCAAGAAGATATGTTCCCCATTGAGATCGACCTTTCGATGGTGCGGCGCCAGCGCGAAACCGGTCTTAAAGGTCTGGGACAGGTGCTGAAAAGTTTCCGCGATCGTTCTACCGATTTCTCGGTCTATGACCGCACCAGTGGCACGGATGATTTCCTGAAAACACTTGGACCGCTCGCCGTGCCTCAGCAGGGCTCGCGCGCAGGTCTGCGTGTGGATGTGCCGGCCGATCTGGAAGCTGAAGAGAAAGCCCATAAGCACAGCTTGGGATATGGAACATCGCCCTTCGAGGGCAAGACGACGTCAAGCGGCTGACGCACGGCGCCGACGCTGCGCAATCGCGCGGCGCGGCGTCCATTGTGCGTTGGCCACCAACTGGGAGAACGACCGATGGATTCCGTCAGCGACTATTATTCAGCAACGCAGCTGCGCGCCGACAGATGGAGCGCACTTCGCGAGGCAACAACCTCGCTCTGCCGCAACCCGAGTGAAAAAGCGGCGGCGGCCTTGCGATCCCGAATTTCCGAGCTGTTTGCATCCCTTTCCCTGATCGAACCCTATTGGGCGTTTCCGGGAATGGCCGCGTTTGATCACATGCGCCGCCAGTTCGATATGGGCAATTTTGACGATCTGTCCTTTACCGTTCATCGCGTGAAACGCGCGCTTACGACGGGTGCCTATCGCAGGCGGACGATCCCGCTGGAACGCGACAGTGTGGACGACGAAGAGCATAACGATGAGGCAATGCTCTCGCCCGAAGCGCGCGCGATGAGCAGGCCCTATTTTGAGGTCTTGATTGTCGACAGCGTCAATGACCAGCAAGAGCGCTGGCTGAAAAGCAATGTCGCACGAATGCGCCGCCCCGAAGACCCGTTTCACTATGAGGCGGTTGTGGTTCCCAGCCTCGAAGACGCGCTGATCGCGGTGCTCTTCAATCACAACATCCAGGCCATTGTCGTGCGTCCGGGGCTGACGCTGAAATCGCGCAATGAAAGCGAGATCCTGCACAAGTATCTCAACCACGCAGGCGCCACCGACGACGTCGAAGCGATGTCGCCTGAAAACTACGGGCCCGAGCTGTGCCGCCTGATAGAGCGGGTCCGCCCTGAGCTGGACGCCTATTTGGTCACGGAACGGTCGGTTGAGGATATTGCCGGTCTCGATCTGGGGATTTGCCGGCGGGTTTTCTATAACCAAGAAGACTTTATGGAGCTGCACCTCAACATCCTGCGCGGTGTTGCGGCACGTAACAAGTCGCCCTTCTTTACCGCGCTTGTGAACTATTCCAAACAGCCGACCGGTGTCTTTCACGCCATGCCGATTAGCCGCGGTAAATCGATCACCCGGTCGCATTGGATCCAGGATATGGGCGCCTTTTATGGGCCCAACATCTTTCTGGCCGAAACCTCTGCCACCTCGGGCGGGCTGGACAGTCTGCTTGAGCCACATGGGCCGATCAAGGAGGCGCAAGAACTTGCCAGCCGCGCCTTTGGTTCAAAACAGACGTTCTTTGCCACCAATGGTACGTCGACCTGCAACAAGATCGTCGTGCAGGCGCTGGTTCGGCCGGGCGACATTGTTCTGGTTGACCGCGACTGTCACAAGTCGCACCACTACGGAATGGTTCTGGCAGGCGCCGAAGTTGTCTATCTCGATAGCTATCCGCTGAATGAGTATTCGATGTATGGCGCTGTGCCCCTGCGCGAGATCAAGCATCAGCTTTTGGCACTGAAGGCGGCGGGTAAGTTGCACCGCGTGCGAATGCTTTTGCTGACCAACTGTACCTTCGACGGGCTGGTCTACAACGTCGAGCGTGTGATGGACGAATGCCTGGCCATCAAACCCGATCTCGTCTTCTTGTGGGACGAGGCGTGGTTTGCCTTTGCCCGCTTTAGCCCGACCTATCGCCAACGCACGGCAATGCGCACGGCCAATGACCTGCGCAAACGTCTGCGTTCGGACGCGCATAAAGCAGCTTATGCAGATCAGCAAAAAACGCTGGAGGGCGCCGCCGACGAAGTTTGGCTGGACACGCGGCTTGTGGCCCCGCCCGATGCCCGGGTGCGGGTCTATGCCACGCAATCGACGCATAAAACGCTGACCTCGTTGCGGCAGGGCTCGATGATCCATGTGAACGATCAGGACTTTAAGGGCGAAGTGGAACAGTCATTCCACGAAGCTTACATGACGCACACCTCGACCTCGCCCAACTATCAGATCATCGCCTCGCTGGATGTCGGGCGCCGTCAGGTCGAATTGGAAGGGTTTGAGTTCGTACAGCGTCAGGTCGAGGCGGCGATGTCGATGCGCCGCGCAATTAGCAGCCATCCACTTTTGCAGAAGTATTTCAAGGTCCTGACGGCGGGCGACATGATCCCCGAGCATCACCGCCAAAGCGGTGTGACCAGCTATTTTGACACCGATCAGGGCTGGACCGACATGTGGGACTGTTGGGAACAGGATGACTTTGTCCTTGATCCAACCCGCGTGACGCTGGCCGTTGGTGGAACGGGTTGGGATGGCGACACGTTCAAGAACGACGTCCTGATGGATAAATACGGGATCCAGATCAACAAGACCTCGCGCAACACGGTCCTTTTCATGACCAATATCGGGACCACGCGTTCGTCAGTGGCCTATCTGATCGAAGTGCTGGTCGAGATCGCCAACGAGTTGGACGATCTGCTGGATGACGCGTCGAAAATGGAACGCCTGTCGTTTGATCGCAGGGTCAAGAACCTGACCGAAAACTACCCGCCGCTGCCGGATTTCAGCCGTTTCCACGATGCGTTCCGGCCCGATGATCTGACGCCCGAGGGGGATATCCGCACTGCCTATTACCTCAGCTACGACGAAAAGAACTGTGACTACCTTGAGCTTGAAGGCTCGCTTAAAACCGCGCTGGAAGATGGGCTTGAGGTGGTGTCAGCCAGCTTTATCATACCCTATCCGCCGGGCTTTCCGATCCTGGTTCCCGGACAGGTCATCAGCAAGGAAATTCTGGCGTTCATGTGTGCGCTGGACGTCAATGAAATCCACGGATACCGCGCCGATTTGGGTCTGCGCGTCTTTACACCAGAGGCACTGGCCGCCTTGCCCAAGGCCAAATCGCTCAAGACTGCAGCCGAATAGGAAGGGACTAGTCAATGGCAACTGTGCTTAAAAATATCTCGGAAATCCGCAGGTTCTTTCACCGCAACGAGGACCCTATCTATTTCATTTCTGCCACCAACTTCAACCTCTTGGGGTTGGACGAATGGGTGAAAAACTTTAAATATATCTGCTACATAGACTGTTATGGCGGCAAGCATCCGAATGTCTTTTGTCCCTCTGAACAGCCCCATGCAGAATTCCAGTCGATCGAAGATATCAACAACTATCTTTTGCAGCACAAGGAAGTCATCGACTTCATAAAACGGCGCGGCGGCAAGCCCAAGTTCGTGTTCCTGATGTTTGATGAGGAAACCGAACGCTTGTCAAAAGAACTGGGCGCCGATGTCTGGTTCCCCAAGGCCAAGCTGCGCACGAGCATGGATAACAAGATCGAGACGGTCCGGATCGGCAACAAGGCCGGTGTGCCTTCGGTTCCCAATGTTCTGGCCGAAGTTAAGTCCTATGAGGACCTGCGCGCGACCTGCGAAAAGGCCGGGATCGGTCATGATCTGGTCTTGCAATCAGCCTTTGGCGATAGCGGGCACACAACGTTCTTTATCAAGTCCGAAGCCGACTTTCGCCGGCACGAACACGAGATCATTGGCGAGGGGGAAATCAAGATCATGAAACGCATCGATTGCCGTGGTTCGGCGATCGAAGCTTGTGCCACCAAAGAAGGCACAATCGTTGGCCCCTTGATGACCGAACTGGTTGGTTTCAAAGACCTCACTCCTTATCGGGGCGGCTGGTGCGGCAACGAAATACTGTCGACTGCGTTTCCTCCGAAGGTGCGCCAAAAGGCACGCGAGCTGACCTTCAAGTTCGGCGAGCAGCTGCGCAAAGAGGGGTATCGCGGTTACTTTGAGCTCGATTTTCTGATCGACAAAAAGACCGGCGATCTTTGGCTGGGCGAATTGAACCCGCGTATCACCGGGGCGTCTTCCATGACCAACCATGCGGCCTTTGCCCATGCCGATGCGCCGCTCTTTTTGTTCCACCTTCTTGAGTTCTCCAAGAAGAAATTCGATCTGGATACGACAGAGTTGAACAACCGCTGGGCTAACCCCGATATGATCGACAGTTGGAGCCAGATGGTCATCAAGCACACCGAAGACAGCGTGGACATCTGTACAGAAAGCCCAGAGACGGGCATCTACAAGATGCTTGAGGATGGGCGCGTTGTGTTCGACAGGTTCGACTATCACCGACGTGCGGTCGAGTCTGAGAACGAGGCGTTCTTTTTGCGGATATTGCAGCCCGGCGATTACCGTTATGAGGGCGCCGATATCGGCATCCTGGTGACGCGGGGGCGGTCGATGACCAAAAATTTCCAGCTGAATGAGCGGGCGAAAAAATGGATCCACGGCATCAAGCAGACCGTGTCGGGCAAGCCGTTGCCAGTGGCCAATGCCGGCCCCGCTCTGGCTGATCCGGCGTTCAAAATCCTGTAAGGAGATCTTATGCTTTGGCGCGCGCTTAGCGAAGATCTGCCCGGCCTGAAATGGGCCGGGCTTTTCGCCGAATATTGGCCTGACTATAAACGCTGGTGGCTGAAAGAGGGCGACGCGGCGCGCGCAAGCTATCTCGAAAGCCGGCGGGCTTTGAAACAGCACATGCCCGAGATCGTGCCGCTTTACGAGGATCTGTGTGATCTGGCTGGCGGCGGCGATCAGGCGGCGCGGTTTCTCAGCTTTTACTGCCCGCCGCCCTATCTTTCAGGCTGCAGTCAAGCGATCTGGCCCGGTCAGGAACCTGTCATGGTGCGTAACTATGACTATAACCCCAACGCCTTTGACAGCCTTGTGTTGCGAACCGGATGGCAGGGGCGTCAGGTGATGGGCACGTCAGACGGGCTTTGGGGGCTGGTTGATGGCATGAATGACGCAGGCCTTGCTATTTCGCTGACCTTTGGCGGGCGGCGCATTGTGGGCGATGGCTTTGGGGTGCCACTGATCCTGCGCTACGTGCTGCAAACCTGCGAAACCGCCGAACAGGCGGGCAGGGTTCTGGAACGGGTGCCGACGCACATGAGCTATAATGTCACCGTTCTGGACGCCAAGCGTCGCTATCTTACGGCGATGATGGCACCGGATCGCCCGACCGTTATCACCCATGCGGCCGTGGCCACCAATCATCAGGAAAACGTAGAGTGGATCAGCCACGCACGGTTTACGGCGACGGTCGAACGTGAACGGTTTTTGCTGCAACGCCTGACGCTGCACCGCGACCCCGAAGACAAGTTTATCGGAGCCTTCCTGCGCCCGCCGCTTTATTCCACGGCATTTTCGGCGGGTTTTGGAACGCTTTACACCGCCGTCTACCGACCCCGCCTTCAAGAGATGGAAATTCGGTGGCCCGGTACCATCTGGGCACAATCCATGAAGGATTTCCACGAAGGCGGTCGCCATGTTCAGATCCCCGGTGCCGCATAGAGGAGCACAAGCGTTGTCACATATCTTTCTGCGCCATACCAAGCAGTTGCCGCCCGTCGCTGTCCGCGGCGAAGGGTGTTACCTTTATGACCAGAACGGCAAAGCCTATCTGGACGGGTCGGGCGGGGCGGCGGTTTCCTGTCTGGGGCATGGCGACCAGACGATCATCGACGCGGTCAAAACTCAACTGGACAGTCTGGCTTACGCGCATACCGGTTTTTTCACGTCCCAGCCGGCCGAGGCGCTGGCGGAACTCTTGATTGAACATGCACCGGGCGATCTGGACCGTGTTTATCTGGTGTCGGGCGGATCCGAGGCGATGGAGGCCGCGCTGAAACTGGCGCGCCAGTATTTCGTTGAGAAAGGCGAGACCAGCCGCGGTCGTCTGATCGCGCGCAAGCAAAGCTATCACGGCAACACGATGGGCGCGCTTTCGGCGGGGGGCAACGCCTGGCGGCGGGCGCAGTTTGGGCCGCTGTTGATAGATATGAGCCATATCGACCCCTGCTACGAGTATCGCCTGAAACGCGACGATGAGACGCCAGAAGAATACGGGCGGCGTGCAGCCAACCTGCTGGAGGCCGAGCTTTTGCGCGTAGGTCCCGAGAACGTCATGGCTTTTGCGGCTGAACCCGTTGTCGGCGCGACCGCCGGGGCCCTGACCGCCGCGCCGGGGTATTTCAAGCGGATCCGCGAGATCTGTGACCAATATGGTATTTTGTTGATCCTTGACGAAGTGATGTGCGGCATGGGCCGAACGGGCAGCCTTTTTGCCTGTGAGCAGGAAGGCGTCTCGCCTGATATCTTGTGTATCGCCAAGGGCTTGGGTGCCGGATATCAACCCATTGGCGCGATGCTATGTAGCCGCGAGATTTATGAAATGATCGAAAACGGCAGCGGGTTTTTTCAGCACGGCCATACGTATCTGGGTCATCCGGCGGCTGCGGCTGCGGGCGTGGCCGTGGTAGGCGCGATATTAGACCGGGGCCTGATCGGGCGGGTCAATACCCAAGGGGATCGTCTGATGGAACGGCTGCGCGCGCGCTTTGGCCAACACCCGCACGTGGGCGATATTCGTGGGCGGGGGCTGTTTCAGGGGATCGAAATGGTCGCGGATCGTGACACCAAGGCAGCCTTTGACCCGGCCCGAAAAATCGCGGCGCGGATCAAGTCTGCGGCCTTTGATGCGGGGCTTATCTGTTACCCGATGAGCGGTACAATTGACGGCCAAAGTGGCGACCATGTTCTACTGGCACCACCGTTTATCATCAGCGATGATCAGATCGACGAATTGGTCGAAAAACTTGGCTGCGCGATTGATGGCGCGCTGACGAATTAGACGGGCGTAGTAGACGGGTTAAGTAAACGTGACGGACATCCGTCCGCGCTTGAATTGCGGCAAAGCGGGCGCCGCAGCCCCAAGTGCCGGATCGCGGTTTTCGTGAAAGTTGGTGACCCAGCGACCAGAATCGCCCTAGACTTTGCATCACAAAGGGGGGGCGAAGCGGTGGCGCTTGATAATGCACAGACAGAGGAACTGAAGTCCCAGATCGCCGTTGCGCGCAAGAGACCCCTTAACTTTGGCATCTGTCTGGCCGGAAAACCCGAAGATACCGTTCTGATCATGCACCGGGTGAAATCGCCGGATGTACTGGCCCGAACCGCCAAGAAAGAAGGCGACGGGACCAAAGTCACTTTTGGGACAATGTCCTGCAAGGGCAAGGTTCTGACACTGACCATCGACGGTAAACTTTTGCCCGGCATGGCCAAAAAGACGAAACTCTTCCTCCGCCAGGCCGGCCTCAAGCTGACTGTTGTTCTGATGGATCCTGATGGCGGCGTTTTCGAGCAGGACGTGGAAGACGAAGAAGATGGTGCAGAGGCCGCTTCTTTTGAGGGCGACGACCCCAACGCAATTCGTTGGGCCAGAACCGAAGCCCGCATGACCCCCCAGGTTGCGCGTGCGGCCTCGACATCCAGTTTCGATGACCCCTCCAAGCTGAGGGCGATCTGGGCCAAGGCACTGGAACTGGGCAGGGCCGAAGATTTTGCGGGCGCCTTGAAGATCGCCGATGCTCTTGCCGTCAAGTTGGCCGCGGCGGGTGTGGACGCGCAAGGCGACGCCAGTACAGACCCCGAGCGCGAGGCATGGACGACGCGTTTGTCCCAGATCAAGGCGCCGTTTGCCGCAGCACTCAAAGCGGGATTGGGCAATATCGGCAAGATGCGCGCGGTCTGGGCGGCGGCCAATGAAAAGGCCAGCGCCACGCCGCCTGATTATGCTTACGGTCTGCGCGCTCTTGATGGGCTGCAAAAACTGTTGGATGCCGCGCAGGCCGCGCAGCCTGATGAGCCGCCGGCGCAGGGCGCGGATGGAACGGCCAAGGCGGCCGCGGATGCGCTGGATGTTCTGGCCGAGATGAAAGACAAGACCGAGGCGTTGAAAGGGGTCCTTGCGGCTCTGCCGAACCGTCGCGACGCCGGGTTGGCGTTGATTGTGACCCTCAAGGACGCGGTCGCGGCGCGAAAGCCGCAAGAGGCGCGGACAGCAATGGATGCGGTCGACGCGTTTTTATCCGATGGTGCGCCGCATGTTGCGGCCAAATTGGTTTATGAACGCGACATGCCTACGCTTCAGGCCCGGCATGACAAAATAACTCAGCTGCCACCAGAGACGCCGATCCTGAATACGATTGCGGCTGCGCGCGACGCGGCCACCCAAGCGGCGACTATGCCCGACTGGGTCGCGGCACAGGCAGCTTTGGACCCATGGGATCGCGATCTGAAAACCGCAGAAGCAGAGCAAGGCGCCTATCTGGAAAAGAAAGCCATCTTTGACACCAAACTCAGGGCGCTCAGCGACGCTTTTGCACCGGCCCGGGATCGGATGAAGGCATTCACGGATGTTGATTATGGGCCGTTTTCGGGGCTTGCCAGTGGCCCCGCTCTGGCTCAGGCCAAGGCCGCGACATTGTCTTTGTCCGCCAAGGTTGCGGGGGTTGCGGCCGACGCCAAACCCGTTGATCTGGACACGGCGATCGCATCGATTGACGCAACCCTGATTGAGCTTAAGGCGTGGGTCGATGGTGAAGACGATCTGACCGCCAAAGCGGCCGGGTTAGGCGCCGAAGCGCAGGCCATGCTTGAGGCGGCCTATGCGACCGTCAGCGGCGGGGTGGACGCCGCGTGGAACCTGGATCCAACCGAATTTGACGGCACCCTCTCAAGTGGTGATCTGAGCGATGCAAAAACAAAATACGCGGCGATGGTTGCATCTTACGAAAAGATCAAAGCTGCCTGCGATGACGGATCGCCAGATCCGTCGGAACAATTAGCGATGATCGCCGAGGTTGACGTCGTGAAGGCCGCCGCAGAGGCGTCAAAGTTTGCCTATTGGGGCGTGTGGGAGAAAAATCAGGAAAAGCGGTTTGATGATCTGGGCTGCTCGGGGGCTGATCGCGATCTGATCGTCGCGCTGGCCTATTCCAACTATGAGGCATTCGCCCAGATTGATGGCTCGCTTCAGGCGACCTCGGCGGCTGTAGGCGGCGCGCCGGCGACGACGCAAACAATCTCGGACAAAGCTTTGGTACTTGCCCAGACAACCAAGGACTGGGAAGTTGCGACCAAATCCAAAAAGGGTCTGGAGAAGGAGCAAAAGGCGCTGAGCGACGAGGCAGGCGCGCTTCAAAAACAGATTGCCGCACTCGAGGCTCAGATATCGTCAGGTGCAGCTGACCCAGACAGTGGGCCGACACTGGAGGAACAAAAGAAGGCACTCGCGGCCCAGAAGAAGGCAAAAGATGACGAGGTCACTGCAAAGGGCGCAGAGGTCGCCACCAAGCAGGTAACTCTTGACGAGTTGAACGCCAAATACACCGACCAAGCCGCAGCTCAGAGCGCTGCTATTCAGCGCAAGGCGATGATCGATGCAATGACGCATGGCCCCCTGTCTGCCGAGGCGGGACACGGGTTTAGCGATACCGACAAGGCCAAGCTGGCGCGCGCCTATGCGATGGGTCATGGTTTCGGCGAAAAGACGGCCATGCTGGCGGCAGGCAGTGACACTCCGGATGTCGTGATTGCATCTGCCGAAAAGATCATGGACGCCTTGGCAAACTCGGTCACGGGCTTTGCGAACGGAGGCGACAACGCAGTCTTTGCCCTGGCCTGCCTGGAGCGCTCGTTGCGCATGGGGCCGACCTATCTGGCCGAACTTGAAGCAAATATCCTGAGCGGCGATTTCTTTTGGGACGACCCGTCCCTGTCCGACAACCCCAACCCGACCGAGCGGCATCGCAGGCGCGCCCAATTCGCCGCCGATGCTCTTTTGGTGGAAAAGACGACAACGCCGACTGATGGCAGCACGCCGGTAACCGAACTTAAGCTTGATCCGGATGATCCCGGTTTTGTCAAAGCGCTGACCAATCTGTCATGCAGCTCGGCCTCGATGTTTTCGTCCAGTTCCACCACGGTCGAGGCTGCGCGTGATTTCAAGACGTTCCTGTCGACAGGTACCAATCTGGCCGATTGCCAGGACGTTCTGGACACGATCACCGGTCCGCCTTCGGATGATCAGACCAAAAAGCTGATCGCCGACACCTTGGGAATTGATCCCGGCGCGGTCGACGCCAAGGCGGTCAAGCTTGCGGTCCTGACGGCAATGATCGCGCCGGTCGAACAGGGTCAGGTCGGGTCATGTTTTGCGACAGCACCCCTGATCAAGTTCCGAAAAGATGATCCTGTTGCGATGATGAAATCGCTGACCGAAATTGCGACGACAGGCAAGTTTACGCCAAAAGGTCGGCCTGCAATTCCGGCGGTCAAATCGCATAAAGGGGACGGTGTCGCGCTGAACCGCAGCCTGGAGTATTCGATCGCCAGCGCGAGCGCCGAAATCGCCTCGAGCCGCGAGCGGACATGGGTTAACGACGCGCTCTACAGCACGGATCCGAGTGACACCAGCAGCCTGGCGCAGATTGAGGCCAAGCTGACGGCCGAAGACTGGACCAAGCTAAAGCCGATCCTGCAGGAGCGGGTCAAAAAGTCATACTCTTTCCAGTATGATCCAACCAAGGATATGGCAGGCGCCTCAAGCGATGGAAGCTCGAAGTTTGGCCATTACGACCTGATCGACAAAGACACAGGCAACGCGATCAAGTCCGAGGCCGAGTTCGTCGATCTTATTAAACGTGTTGCCTCTGATGCGGCCACGGATGCAGGTGTCTCGACCGATGGCGTTCAAAAGGTCGAAGGTTTCGTGACGGACCCTAAGTTCATCGGCGCGATCAAGACCACATTCGGAAAACAACCACCCTGGGACATGGCTTTTGGTGGTTATGGCGATACTGCTTATGATGCCATTCATGGCGGTGATGCACGTGCAAGCGAGATCGTGGCACCCAGTGGGACGACCAGCCAAAAGGCTACGGAAGTTCTTAAAAACATCGTTGACCAGCTTGGCGGCGGCGCCGACAGCCGCATCGTTGCCACTTCGGGCATGCACTCGTTCAGCGCGCTGCCCAACAACAGCAGCCTTTCGGATCTGGCCAGCGGCCCTGGCGCACTGGATGACCGGATCAAAACCGAACTGACCGACAAGGCCGCCGTGTTGAAGACCAAGGTCATTCCCAAAGAGCGTGCGGCCTTTATGTACGAACAAGAGATCGGCAAGCTTTTGACCGAAGGATATGGTGGGGATGCCTGCTCTGAACTGGCGCGGATTATTAAAGAACCGCCCACCGGCGATGTAACTGCAAAAGGGTTGGATGATCACCTAAAGGCCAAACTTGCAGCGTTTGAGGATATTGTTGCGGCGGCCGCGGCCGATCGTTGGAAAGAGAAAAAGGATGTACCGCCAGGTACGGTTTCTCCTTCGGACTATCAAAAGCACAAGGCCGACACGAAAAAAGACAATGCCAAGTACTACGAAAACAAGCGCCGCGCGATGTTGATCGATCGTATGGAGGCGCCTCAGTTCGTTATTGCCGATACCAATTGGGGCGATGGTGACAGCCATCAGCATTTCGTTATCGCGCCTGATCCGGTAACTGGCGATGTTGGTCTGTGGCAAAAAGACAGCTCGTCCGGTGCGATGACTGCAATGGGTGACGACTGGCTCAATACGTCATGGATGTTGGAAGGATGATCACATTTTACGCAAGGGGTTCAATTGATGGCCGGTGATATTCCGATGCTCGAGCTAAGTGTTAAGGACGGCGCGCCGACGGTTGTGGTCAATGACACGGTCGCCCTGACCTTTGACGCGCTCTTTGATGCGCTGCCCGCACTCGGTGCGCCCGAAGGTGCAGTTCAGGCAGCGCGTGCGGTCAATCACTTTGCCCAAGGTTTCGAATATGACGTCATTCTGAACCCTGAACGGTTTGCGGCGCGGTTTCGCGCAAAATACGCGTCAGAACCCGAAGGTGCCTTTGCCGAAGGGCGGCCGCGTCTGACAGATTTCGGAATGCCAAACCTTGATGACCTGCAAGCTCCGCGTATCGAGGCGGGCGAACTGATCTTCTATGCGCAAGACGGGTTTCGCGGGATGCCGTATGTCGTGCGGACGAAAGTTGGCAAGGTTGCAGGCACCGATGACTATGTTCCGATGCCGACGACCTGAAATTGTCCCGCTTTGGGCTAGGGTCGTCCAAGGCCTTTCAGAAAATGGCTGATGGCCAGTATTGCGCGACCCATGTCCGCTGGTTCGGCGTATTCTTCGGGCCGGTGGCTGACGCCGTCGCGGCAGCGCACAAACAGCATCGAGATCGGACAAAGGGCAGCCATGGCAGAGGCGTCATGTGTGGCCCCAGAGGGCAGGTTTAGCCCAATATCCCCGGTTTCCATGACGGCCGTGCCCAGCGTCCCGGTCAGGGCCGGGTCGCAGGGTTGCGCAGGTTGGTGATAGCTGCGCTGGATATTCAGATCCAGACGGCCTTGATCCGCAGCTTCGTTGGCGATGGTGGCAAGGGTCTGGCCCGCGGCCTCGCGCGTCTCGTCGATGGGCGAACGTATTTCAATCGTCATGCGCACCTGTCGCGGGACGGCATTCACGACATTGGGTTGCACGTCCAGCGCACCCACGGTCGCGCGCAGATCCGGCGTCGACTGAGCCAACGTGTTGATCGCAGTGACGATTTTGGCCGCCCCGACCAAAGCGTCGCGGCGCGAACCCATCGGCAGTGTTCCGGCATGGCCAGTTTCGCCGGTCAGCGTGATCTGGTGACGCTCGATCCCGCAGATTGCCGTGACCACACCCAATGCCTGCTTTGCTTCTTGCAGGACCGGACCCTGTTCGATGTGGGTCTTGACCTGCCCCCCGAGGCTCCCTCATTCATAACGAGAGTTTGCGGGTTTGTGCACTTGTGCACTTGCCCCCAACCTTGGACCATCTGGGTCTAGATATTTCCGGCTTTTGCACTTGCCCCCAACCTTGGACCATCTGGGTCTAGATATTTCCGGCTTTCGTCAGATTGGTGGGCTGGTATCACCGTCTGATTTTACGAGCATTATCGGAGATTTATTTCCGATCGCGCTGTGG
>Ga0316204_10003469_pt1 | contig 31456 bp, 33 predicted proteins | sample 6monrhotite_MG_2_FD_205661 | JGI IMG/M metagenome (GOLD analysis project Ga0316204, IMG submission 205661) | Microbial mat bacterial communities from mineral coupon in-situ incubated in ocean water Damariscotta River, Maine, United States -... | ecosystem: Environmental > Aquatic > Marine >... | reverse complement strand
ATCCAAATGATATTTTTGACCAAGCCGCCTTGCGTCGGATTTTCTACAAAATCAAAATTGACGGCCCCAACAAACAAGACTTTCTGAAAATCTTAGGGCTTGTGGCTAAGGCAAAGGGTCTTGAACTCGACGAGGCATCCTTGATCCGCCTTCTTAAGGTTCACTACCCGACCGTCGACAACGTGTTTGCCAATTATCAGCCTGGGTTCCTTGTGGATCAGATGATCGCCATCTGTGACTTTGAAAGCTTGCCCCACAAGATGACCCCTGACCTTGTTGACCGCGCATGGGCAAATATGTTTGTCAAATCAGAAGAAATTGTCCGATAGATTTTTTAGGGGCCGCAATTAGTGTTACCATGCCCTAAACACCATCGGGGACTTTCATGTTTACACTTCTTATGGTTTTGCATTTTGTCGCCCTTAGCATGGCTATGGGTGGCGGGTTAGCGAACATTATTGCAAAGCGTCAAATGGCCAAGGTTGATCCGGTGACCTATCCCGGAATGGCCGCAGCCACCGCCGCCGTGGTTAAACTATCAACGGCTGGGTTGGCCTTGCTGTGGATTACCGGTGTTTGGATGACAACGCTGAAATACGGCATCTCGGGCATGCCGTATTTGCTTTGGGTCAAGATCGCAATCGTCGGCGCGCTGACCTGCGGGTCGATCAGTCTTAACGTCATGCTTATCTCTGCACGCAGGGCTGGCACGCGACCGGATTCGAGTAAAATCGACAAACACGCTTATTTCATCAATAGCTTAGCGCTTATCACCGTCGCCGTGGCCGTCGTTCTTTTTCGCTAGACGAATTGTTCGCGGATCAGGCGTTCTTCCAATCCGTGCCCTGGATCAAATAGGATTCTGTGGCTTATTGACGGGTCCGAGAAAATCTCGACCGAGGCCACATTCAACACCGATCGCGAATCTGCATCCGCCATAACCGGCCGTTTATGCGGATCGAGAACGTTGAACCGCACCTTTGCTTTGCTGGGCAGCAAGGCACCGCGCCAGCGACGTGGGCGAAATGCCGACATCGCGGTCAGGGCCAAGACATCCGATCCGATGGGCAAGATTGGTCCGTGGGCCGAATAGTTGTAGGCCGTAGATCCGGCGGGTGTGGCCAGCAAGGCGCCGTCGCAAACCAGTTCCTCCATCCGGCGTTTGCCGTCTACGATGATCTCGAGCTTCGCTGCTTGGGGACCGGCGCGCAGCAACGACACTTCGTTTATCGCCAAGGCTTTGTGGACCGATCCGTCAACGCAGGTCGCGATCATGGATAAGGGGTGAATGACGGCTTCTTCTGCTTCGTGCAAACGTTCGGTCAAGCCGTCGATCGAAAAGGTATTCATCAAAAAGCCAACCGTGCCGCGGTTCATGCCATAGACTGAAGCGGCCAAATCCTGCGTCGCGTGTAGCGTTTGTAGCATAAAGCCGTCGCCTCCAAGCGCGACGATGACGTCGGCCTCAGGCACGGGCGTATTGCCATGCAACGCCTCAAGCGCCTTCAACCCTTGCTGGGCGATATCCGAGTCACTTGCTAAGAATGCTATCTTCTGGCTCATGCCCGTTTCCTGTCGCTACCGTCTATTTCCGAAAGAAGCATAAAGTTCCCTCAATGACCAGTATTGCCGCGACACGTGGTCCAAATGCCGCTTTTTCCCCTTGCGCAAATGTGTGTTTCCGATAGGAAATTTCTCAACGCAACCTAGTCCAACGAGGTCCAAATGTCCGATACTGGCTTCTTCACTGAATCACTTTCTTCCCGCGATCCCGAGATTTTCGGCTCGATCACCAACGAGTTGGGTCGCCAGCGCGACGAGATCGAATTGATCGCTTCGGAAAACATCGTCTCTGCCGCCGTGATGGAGGCTCAGGGGTCGGTCATGACCAACAAGTACGCCGAAGGCTACCCTGGTCGACGCTACTATGGCGGTTGCCAGTTCGTTGACGTCGCCGAGAACTTGGCGATTGACCGTGCAAAGCAGCTATTTGGCTGTGAATTTGCAAACGTCCAGCCAAACTCAGGCTCGCAAGCCAACCAAGGTGTGTTCCAAGCGCTTCTTCAGCCCGGAGATACGATCCTTGGCATGTCTCTTGACGCTGGCGGTCACTTGACCCACGGCGCAAAGCCGAACCAGTCGGGCAAGTGGTTTAACGCCGTTCAATACGGTGTGCGCCAACAAGATAGCCGGATTGACTACGATCAGGTTCAGGCCCTCGCGACCGAGCATCAGCCAAAAATGTTGATTGCGGGTGGTTCAGCCATTCCACGCCAAATCGATTTCGCCAAAATGCGCGAAATTGCGGATAGCGTCGGGGCCTATCTTATGGTCGACATGGCGCATTTTGCCGGTCTCGTGGCTGCTGGAGAACACCCATCGCCGTTCCCATACGCGGATGTGGCAACCACTACGACGCACAAAACACTGCGTGGCCCGCGCGGCGGCATGATCGTGACAAACAACGAAGCCATCGCGAAAAAGGTCAATTCGGCCATTTTCCCCGGTATTCAGGGCGGCCCATTGATGCATGTGATCGCAGGCAAAGCCGTCGCCTTTGGCGAGGCCCTGCGCCCAGAGTTCAAAGACTACATCAAGGCCGTTCGCACAAACGCCGTCGCGCTTTCGGATCAGTTGATGAAGGGTGGTCTCGACATTGTTACCGGCGGCACGGACACACATGTCATGCTTGTCGATCTGCGCCCCAAAGGCGTGAAAGGCAACGCAACCGAGAAAGCGCTTGGTCGGGCCCATATTACGACCAACAAAAACGGCATTCCGTTTGATCCTGAAAAGCCAATGGTAACGTCTGGTATCCGTCTTGGCACGCCAGCCGGAACAACCCGAGGGTTTGGCGAAGCCGAGTTCCGTCAAATCGCGGACTGGATTGTTGAAGTTGTCGAAGGTCTCGCTGCCAACGGCGAAGACGGAAACGCCGACGTGGAAGCCAAAGTAAAAGCCGAAGTTGCCGGACTTTGCGCACGCTTCCCACTTTATCCAAACCTGTAATCAAACCACTCACGAAACCAAGACGGGCGCCCTATTTGGGGCGCCCGTCTTCTTTTGAGGCTTAGAAGCCTTAGACTTTTGGGTCTAGGATCATGTCTTCCAAAAGCTTTTCGTTTTTGGCGTCTTCGATTTTGCGGATGCGATCATCACTTGAACGCACATCAAAGCGATATTTCACAACGTTGATCAGGCTGAGCGTCAGCAGAATAATGCCCATGCCCCAATAGCCTTTTGTCGCCAAAGGCACGTCGGTCGACATATAAAGCGATAGCCCAAGCAATGCGTACGCCGCGATAACGCCTGCCATGTTCAACAAGATGATAAGGCCGTTTTCTGAATATTGATTTGTCATAATGAGTCTCCGTTAATTCAAGTTTTGGGTAGGGTTAGTCGTTCAGACTGCTAAGTATATCCGCCGCCGTGACCTTTGTGGGGGTGCCTAGCCCCTCAGAGGCCATTCGGTCGGCAAGGGTTTCGTGCGATAGCCCGCGGTCAATCTCTCCGAGGATTTCGGACTGCTCAAACGGGTCATCACGGTTCAAAACACTGGCGATCAGGGCTTGCGCCTCGTCAACGGGGCTGTCTCCCCCGAGGTGTCGGTTGAGACGCTTTTGGATGTCTTGCTCTTTTCGGACAGCCCGCGCTTGAACAGCGCCCTGACGCAGATCAACGATCCGGCGATTGGCACCTTCGACCGAGTGCTGCAGACGCACAACCCGCGTTTCCAATCTGGCCAAAGTTTCGCGGCGAAGCACCAATTCGTTATCCATATCGGCAATCGCCTGCGCCGCTTCTGCCACAAGATCGGTGCGCCCTTTTTCATGCGCCTCCTGAATACGATCCATAAGATCATCCCGACGGGTCTCAAGATTGGACACCTGCCGCCCTTCAGCACGTTGATGTTGTATAAGACTGGCCAGCGATAGTTTCGCGGCCTTCAGCCCGTCACCTGCTTCGCGGATTTTCTGGTCAATCAACTCAAGCGAATAGGTGCCTGTTACGTGTTCTTCGGCACGTCTGTTTGCGCCAAGTACCAGTGTTCTTAAAGTTCCAATCATCATTCTCTCCATTTATGAACGTCGTTCACAAATTGAATATAGATGAAGATTGAACATCGTTCAAGTATATTCTTGAACGATGTTCAAAGTTTTTCGCCTTGGGTCTAGCTTTCGCGGCCAATCCCTTGAAGTAATTGAGAAATCATTTCTTCGACTTGCGCTAAAGGGACGCCTGAAATCCTCTTTTCGATGCCCAAAAGCACGATTCCATGCACAGAAGAAAACAGAGTTCGCACCAAAAGGTCGAGATCAACGGGGGATTTTTCAGGGTAAATCTCGGCCAATGGACCCGCGATATTCGCAAACAATCCGCTCAAGGCGTTCAGGTACCATTCCGGCACATCACCGTCTCGCGACATTTCAAGATCAAAAAGAGCGCGCCACAAATTCCGATTTTCCGCGGCAAAGTGCAAATACGCCAAGGACATCGCAACCAATCGCCTCCGAGGAGGATTGCCGCTTGAAGCGGTCACAGCATCGGACACGCGCGCGCCTAAGGCAACGAATGTTTGGCCGTTCACCGCAAGAACAAGGTCAGTCAGATCGGCAAACACGTTGTAAATAGCCCCGACTGAACACCCAGCATCACGCGCCAAATCCCGTGCGCGTAGGTCAGACATGCCTTTGTCCACGATACGCTTAATCGCGGCATTGATCAGTGCTTCGCGTAGTTTCGCTTTTCTTGTCTCGACTTTTCCGGCCATAGCAGTCACCTTTTGAACTGCGTTCATATAGACCGCGAAGGCCACTTTTGGAAAGGTCGAAGACCGAAGTGGGCTGGTCACGGCGTTGCTAGGTATTTAGGCTGGCTCTATGTTGAATTTCATCGAATATGGCACACGCTCAGAAAAACCGTCGCTCTTGGTTGTTCATGGGCTTTTTGGATCGGCTCGCAACTGGAGTGTGATTTCAAAGCGCCTTTCAGACGACCGCCACGTCGTCACCGTGGACATGCGCAATCACGGCGAAAGCGCTTGGAGCGATCGTCATACGTACAACGACCTCGCACGTGATCTCGTTGAAATTGTTGGGAAATTCGGAGGATCAATGGATGTTCTAGGGCATTCCATGGGTGGCAAATCCGCGATGGTTTTGGCATTGACGCACCCTAATCTGGTCAATCGATTGTTGGTCGCGGACATTGCACCGGTTGGGTATTCGCACACTCAAATTCCGTTGATCAATGCGATGAAGTCGTTGGACTTGGCCCAAATCGAAAAGCGATCCGACGCAGATCGTCTATTGTCTGACGCAATCCCCGAACCATCCGTGCGCGCTTTCTTGCTGCAATCCCTTGATGTTAAAGCGAAAAAGTGGAGATTGAACCTTGACGCGCTGGCCGAAAACATGGACCACATCATCGGCTTTCCCGACGTCAGGGGTATCTATTCTGGCCCGACGTTTTTCTTGTCTGGTGCCACGTCGAACTACGTTCTGCATGAGCACAAACCAAAGATCAGGACGCTGTTTGACACCCCCTATTTCGCAAAAATTCCCGGAGCGGGCCATTGGCTCCACGCCGAGAAACCGCGCGAATTTGAGGCTTCGATTCGCGCTTTCTTTCACTAATTACTCGGGATCGGGGGTTCGCATCCGACCCATGATATTCGCTTTTAAAACAAATTGTTGGAAGATTGCCCCAACCACATGCAGCGCCATAAACAGGAGAATGATCGCCTTCATGACCTCATGGGCATTACCGGCAGGAATCACCTCTCCGAAAACGGCGATCGCGCCAGATATGGGCATAAAGATTAACATCGCGAAAAGCACCCAGTGGGAGAGATGCGCAAGGCCCTTTAACACTGGATGTTCTTCTTTAGGCAACGCAGGTGCACCGCGCTTGACCCGTATGGACAGCCGCCAGATAACCAGCGCCAAGATCATAAGACCACCAACAACATGCTGAACGACCAGGGGACGCAAAACGGGCTCTTGCCCCTTTTTTATAAGCTCCCAACTGTCGGACATCGGTTCGTGTAGAACGAACTGTAGAACGACCAGAACGAATATAATCCAGTGAAGTCTGATCTGCTTTTTGCTGTACCCATTTGGCATAATTGGCGCTCCTGACGGGAGTGGACGGATGGATCAATTTTGCCATGAGATTATCCGCATTCGAAGCCAATGCACGTCGAAATGCTTCAAGTGCCGCTGCGTTCTGGTGGGCGCTCATGTTGGGCCGCCGAGCCGCCTATGTGGCGGCGCCACCAGACTTCGGCACCTCTTTCTTAAAGACGACGTAAAATCTCGCCATTGGCGTCTCAGTTCCGGCGTTGGCCAGATACCGACTTTACTTCTTTTTAACTAATTCTGTGAGAAAAACGATGCGTTGTCCCTCGACTCGGCCTTCGATGTGGCCTGCGTTGTCTGAGACGAGGGAAATGCTGCGCACGGCCGTGCCGCGTTTGGCGGTGAAACCTGCGCCTTTGACCGGCAGGTCTTTAATCAGAACCACCGTGTCGCCTTGGCTAAGCGTCGCGCCGTTGCTGTCTTTGTGGATCAGCTTTTGGGTCTCATTCTCGGCCCAAGCGCGCGTGTCGTCGTCAAGATAGAGTTGATCCAACAAGTCGCGTGCCCAGTCGGTGGTTTGTGACAGGCGGGTCAACATCCGGGCCGAAAGGACTTGGACGGCGGCGTCTTCGGACCACATGGATGCGGCAAGTCCGCGCCAATGGTTGGGATCAGGATCGCCGTCTATTTGGGCCGCGCAGGTTGCACAGATGTTGGCGGACGCATCCTCAGGTCCGCCGGTAACGGCGAAATCGATCATGTCGGCTGTAGCCGCGCAGAGAGGGCAGTATGTCATCAATCGTCCATCTTGAGGGCGGAAATAAACGCCTCTTGCGGGATGTCGACGCGGCCGAATTGGCGCATCTTTTTCTTACCGGCTTTTTGTTTGTCCAGAAGCTTGCGTTTGCGCGATGCGTCGCCGCCATAACACTTAGCCGTCACGTCTTTGCGCATTGCTGAAAGCGTTTCGCGCGCGATAACTTTTCCTCCAATGGCCGCTTGGATCGGGATTTTGAACATGTGGCGCGGGATCAGATCTTTCAGCTTTTCAACCATCGCGCGGCCACGCAAATCGGCGCGGGCCCGGTGAACCATGGTGGACAGCGCATCGACCGGCTCGTCGTTCACGAGGATTGACATTTTGACCAGTTGATCTTCGCTATAACCGATCATTTGATAGTCGAACGACGCATACCCTTTGGTAACACTTTTCAGCCTATCGTAGAAATCAAACACAACTTCATTGAGTGGGAGATCATAAACAACCATAGCGCGCGAACCGGCGTAGGTCAGGTCCAATTGGACGCCGCGTCGGTCTTGGCAAAGCTTCAGCACGTCGCCCAAGTATTCGTCCGGCACCATGATCGTCGCCTTGATGCGGGGTTCTTCTAAGTGGTCAACCGTGGACATGTCGGGCATGTCGGCTGGGTTGTGCAGCTCCATCATCTCGCCGTCTTTTAGGTAGATGTGGTAAATCACGGACGGGGCCGTGGTGATCAGATCGATCCCGTATTCACGTTCCAGACGGTCGCGGACAACTTCGAGGTGCAACAGTCCTAGAAAGCCACAGCGAAAGCCAAAGCCCAGCGCGGCTGAGGTTTCCATTTCAAAGCTGAAAGACGCGTCATTAAGGGCGAGCTTCTCAATCGCCTCGCGGAGGTCTTCGAATTCGGCGGAATCCACGGGAAACAGACCACAAAAAACCACCGGTTGGGCAGGCTTAAATCCAGGTAGGGCAGTCGTGCAGCTTTTCCTATCATGGGTGATCGTGTCACCAACGCGCGTGTCGCGCACCTGTTTGATCGAGGCCGTCATGACTCCGATTTCGCCAGGGCCTAATTCTTCGATGCTTTGCATCTCGGGTTTGAGAACGGCAAGACGGTCGACGGGGTAAACGGCATTGGTTTGCATCATGCGGATGCGTTCGCCCTTTTTGATCACGCCGTCCATGACGCGGATCATGACGACAACGCCAAGGTAGGCGTCGTACCAACTATCGACCAGCATCGCCTTAAGCGGCGCATCGCGGTCACCTTTGGGGGCTGGAAGGCGCTTGACGATGGCTTCCAGAACGTCGGGAATGCCAACGCCGGTTTTGGCTGAAATCTCGACTGCGTCACTGGCGTCGATGCCGATGACGTCTTCGATCTGCTCGGCCACGCGTTCGGGTTCTGACGCGGGAAGGTCGATTTTGTTGAGAACCGGCACAATCTCGTGGCCAGCGTCGATGGCCTGATAGACGTTGGCTAAAGTCTGCGCTTCGACGCCTTGAGTGGCGTCAACAACCAGCAGAGAGCCTTCGACCGCTTGCATTGAGCGCGAAACTTCGTAAGCGAAATCGACGTGACCGGGGGTGTCGATGAGGTTGAGAATATAGGTTTCGCCATCCTTGGCGGGATACTCGATCCGGACCGAATTCGCCTTGATGGTGATGCCACGTTCGCGCTCAATATCCATGCTGTCTAGCATCTGAGCTTTCATGTCCCGCTCAGCGACAGTGCCGGTCAATTGAATGAGCCGGTCAGCGAGCGTGGACTTACCGTGGTCGATGTGGGCGACGATGGCGAAATTGCGGATTTTGGATAGATCGGTCATGCGTGCGCGTATGCGCGGGAAATGCGGGTTGGTCAAGCATTGACGCTATTGCTAGACCCAGTCCATTCTTTTCGCGAAGTCTGCAAGATGCAATGTCATTTCCTCAATATCTGAAATGACCTTCTTTCTGCTTTTGAAGTTTCGCACTCCATGACGGCTCGAAAGCAGCCTTATCTGCTTGGGAGGCGAGGTTTTTCCATCACTAACTTGGGTTGGTTCGGCAAGAAATTCTGGAATAGTTTTCAATTCATCACCCTTTCTTCCCGGCCAATCAAAACAAATTGAGTGTTCCTCCATTCCCGCATCACTCAGTATGCGAGAGGCCCACGTTGTTAGAGCTTTTGCACCCTTTTCTTCGGGGAAAGGTAAGTTTAGGATCGCGGTCATTCTACATGCTTGAAGACTCAGAATTATATCCAACTCCAGCTTTGTTCGCTTGAAATAGTACTTTGCCTCGAGAGAATAGTTATCCGCTAAATCAGCTTTATCGACTTTGGTACGTTCGATATCAGTGGATCGAACACCCGCTTTATGTCTAATTTCGACCCCGGATCCGCACATGTGAATTAGTTTTGAGCATAGATCCCTTCGTTCCTGCTGCCAACCATACACGATTTCCGTCAATCCTTTGACATTCGCGTTAAATCCTAATGCGGTCGACGACGCCTCTACAAACGCAGGCCACTGTTCAGGCATTGCATCATATGTTCGAATCCCCGACTTTTCGTCCCGAAAAAATTCAAGACACTGACCTAATACCGCAACTTCCGTGGTCGTGAGCTTCTCGTTTTTTCGCTGTAATTCTAAAAATGTTCGAATATCCGCCCAAGCAAAATGGTACACGTCCAAATGTCGGATTTTCTTGCCATCAAGATGATAGGGAATTTCTTGAGGTACCCGTGCAAATTCATTTGATAGGGTCAATATGCCATTCACTTCGACAAGTTTCGCGAGCTCTGCATATGTGTGGATTTGATCACTTCGTATTTGCGCGCCCTCAGCCTTTGCCTCAACAAAAAGAGACCACTCTGTCTGCCCTCTAACGCAGTGAATTAGGCCATCGGGTCGGACTTCTGGATACTTGCTACCGTTGAATGTCACTTCCATTATTGAGGAAAATTTACTGTTTTTTCCACCTCGAAAAGCACACTGCTCTAGGAAGGCACCTCGGAGTTCAGGAGAAATATCTAACAATGCAAGAAAAACCGAAAGCAATCTGCGTTCTGTTTGTTTGAAATTCGGTATCAACCTTGCAGAGGGTGCCGTTGGTGAAATATCCTTAAAAGAATTCATGCTAGCCTCACGATCTACTATAGGTAGAGTATGTGCTTGTTCATACATCAAGTATGCTGTCCATATGAGTAGCAATGCAAAAGGCTCGATAACGCTATCTCGTGTGTTCTACTGATGCTCGTCCAACTGGTTTCAGAGCGCCTATTGCAGATGTGACCAAAGGTGGGTTGGAAACCGGCCCTTGGGTGAGTTACGTGTTGGACATGTACCGGATTGCTGCCCTCATCTTACTTCTTTTCGCCCTGCCCCTTCGGGCGGACGAGGCGCTCGTTGCGGTGGCGGCGAATTTCCTGAAACCAGCCGAGGTTTTGGCGGTGGCTTTCACTGAGGAAACTGGCCACACAATCGCGCTCGCCAGTGGGTCGACGGGACAGCATTATGCGCAGATTCTGCATGGGGCACCTTATGATGCATTCCTCGCAGCAGATGGGGAACGGCCTATGTTGTTGGCGGCGCAGGGGGTGGCGCAGGATCCGATCACCTATGCGATAGGGCGGTTGGCCTATGTCTCAAACGTGCCCTTTATGCCTGACACTTGGCAAGCAGCGGCCGCGAATGTGCGCCTGCTGGCCATCGCGAACCCTGATCTCGCCCCTTATGGGCGCGCAGCACACGAGGCGTTGACAGCTGTCAACCTATGGGATGAACAGCGCACGGTGCAGGGGCAGAACGTGGGTCAGGCGTTTGCGTTGGTGGCCTCGGGCAATGTTGAGGGTGGATTGGTGGCGGCGTCTATGGCGCGCGGACATGATGGGGACACGGCGTTGGTGTCGGCTGATTTGCATGCCCCTATCCTACAGGATGCCGTGCTTTTGACCCGTGCAAAAGGCAATCTGGCGGCCAAAGGGTTTCTGACCTATCTTGGTTCAGAAGCGGCTTTGGCCGTGATTGAGAGTTTTGGATATGACCGCCCGGATACCGTTGAATGAACGCTGATCTCGCCCCGTTATGGCTAAGTTTAAGGTTGGCGTTGGTGACGACGTTGGCGTTGTTGGTCTTGGGCACGCCGCTTGCGTGGTGGTTGGCGATGACCAAGTCGCGGGTGAAGCCGTTTCTTGAGGCCGTGACCGCGTTGCCATTGGTGTTGCCGCCGACGGTCCTCGGATTTTATCTGTTGATCGTTTTGTCACCAAACAGCGCTGTGGGGGGCTTGTTTCTTAGTGTGACGGGGCAAAGTCTGACGTTTAGTTTTACGGGGTTGGTCGTGGCGTCGGTGGTTTATTCGCTGCCGTTTATGGTGCAGCCGTTGCAGTCCGCGTTTGAAGGCGTTGGGCGCGGCCCGCTTGAGGCTGCGGCAACGCTTGGCGCATCTCCGATAGATCGGTTCTTTTCGGTGGCCTCGCCGCTTGCGTTGCGCGGATACATCACCGGTTTTGTCCTCAGCTTTACGCACACGTTGGGCGAATTCGGCGTTATCCTTATGGTGGGCGGCAATATTCCGGGTCGTACCAAGGTGATCTCGATCGCGATTTACGAAAACGTCGAGACGTTGGATTATGCGCAGGCGCATTGGTTATCGGCGGTGTTGCTGGGGTTTTCGTTTGCCGTGTTGTTGCTTGTGTTCACAGTGAACCGACGCATTCCGGTCAAGGTGATCTGAGATGGCGCTAAGTGTTCGCATCGATTTGCCGCGTAAAGATTTCCGCCTGCGCATTGACCACATGTTTAGTGTCAAAGGCGTGACGGCGTTGTTTGGCCCCTCTGGCTGCGGGAAGACGTCGATCTTGCGGGTGATCGCGGGGCTTGAGAAGGGTGCCGGCACTGAAGTCATCTGGAACGGAACCCCTTGGCAGGGCGGCGCTATGATGCCGCCCCATCACCGTCGTGTGGGCTACGTGTTTCAGGATGCTCAGCTGTTTTCGCATTTGAACGTTGATGCCAATTTACGGTTTGCGGAAAAACGGGCGACGGGTGGCGATATTCAACGCGATGACGTTGTTGTGACCTTGGGCATTCGCCATCTGCTTGGGCGCGGTGTAGCGGATCTTTCGGGTGGAGAACGTCAGCGGGTTTCGATGGCCCGTAGTTTGTTAAGTCAACCGAAGTTGATGCTGATGGACGAGCCGTTGGCCGCGCTTGATCATCGCGCTAAGGCGGGCATCTTGCCGTTGATCCAATCGCTGCCCCGTCGCTTTGGCGTGCCGGTGATCTACGTTACCCACGCGCTTGATGAAGTGGCGCAGGTCGCTGATAGCGTGGCGATGATGAAGCTGGGTGAAATCATCGATGCGGGGCCAGTGGCCGCGATGTTGGAGCGCCCTGAAATGCAATCGTTGACGGGCCGGTTCGAGGCCGGTTCGATCCTGGAGGGGACGGTCTCGGCGCATGATATGGCGATGCATCTGACGCAGGTTGATGTCGGTGGGGTGCCGTTTGAGATGCCGTTTCTCGACGCGCCAGTGGGAACGCTGCTAAGGCTGCGTGTTCGGGCGCGCGACGTCACGTTGGCGACCGAGCGCCCAAAAGGGATTAGCACGCGCAACATTCTGAAAGGCACGATTATGCGATTGATGCCCGAGGCTGAAACCGCCTTTAGCGAAGTGCTGATCGACCTTGGCCCCGCGCATGTTCAGGCGCGTGTTACCCATGCGGCGGTGCGGGATTTGGGGTTGTCTGAGGGCAGCGACGTGTTCGCGTTGATCAAATCGGTCAGCTTTGACCGCCGCGCCCTACCAGGCGTGAAACAGAGGTAACGATAGCCGGACTTGTTTGGTGTGCCGTACCCTGCCAGACCTTGGCGGCGTCAGGAGAAGCCAGTGTTCAAGTCCATCATCCAATTCACCCCCGTCGTTTGGCTTGTAATCATTGCCACGATGGCGGGCAGATTCGCGTTCTTTATGGTGTGGCCTTATCTGGCAATCATTTTGCATCAAAACCATGGGCTTAACGCGTTTGAGGTTGGCGCATTTCTGGCGACCTCAGGTTTGCTTGGCAACACACTCGGGTTTTATTCTGGCTATCTGTCAGACCGTTTCGGGCGACGGGTCGTTATCCTTGGCGGGCTGGTGTGTTCTGTCGCGGCGATGATCACGTTGGCGCTCAGTGACAGTTTGCTGCCCATTCTGGTTGCCATGGTGGTTCAAGGCGTGGCGCGCCATGCAATAGAAGGTACCGGCAAAGCCCTATTGACGGATGAGGTTGAGGATCGCAAAGCAAAGGATCTTGCGCTGCATGCGCGCTATTATGCTTTGAACTTAGGCGCATCCTTCGGGCCGTTGGTTGGCGTGTATTACGGGCTTACGGGCAAGCAAACGACGTTCCTTTTAGTGGCCGCGATAATGGCTGCCTATTTTATCGCCGCAGTGATCATTTTTCGGCGTCATAAACCCAAAAAACTGCCGAACAAGGCAGGCGGGTTTTCGTTTCAATCTGTGGTGCGCACGTTGGTTGACGACAAACGCTTTCTCGTTTTCGTTTTGGCGATGTTCCTTGGACTGATCGCCTATTCGCAGTTGGAATCCGGCGTCGTACAGTATCTCAGGATCGCGATGCATCCAGATGTCATTGCGTTCTACCCGATCGTGACGCTGACGAATGGTTTGACTGTCTTGGTGTTGCAGTTTCCATTGCTTGCGTTGACCGAACGGTTTGATCCGTCGTTCAGGTCAATGATTGGCGTGGCCCTGATGGCCGTGGCCTTTGGGATGCTGGCCGTAATCCCGATTTCCAACGAAAGCGCGTTCCTGTTCGCGATCTTTATCCTCAGCGTCGGCGAGGTTATTTTGTTCCCGACGTTGCAAATCATGATCGACCGGATGGCCCCAGATGACATGAAGGGCAGTTATTTCGGTGCCGCTGCCTTGGCAGGGTTTGGTTTTGCCGCTGGTCCGATTGTGGGCGGCGCGTTGCTTGAATTCTTCGGAGGCGGTGGGTTGTGGTGGAGCATGGCCATATTGATGGGCCTCGTCGCGCTTATCTACAGACGAGCTGGGCGTGCGGCGATCCAGTAATCGGCGATCAATTGCTCGGGCGGGTTAAAATAAACAGGCCCGCTCCCGTTAGGCAGACAAACTGGATACCCAACACAAGCGGTTTAAGTCCAAGGAAAAGGCTGATCGCGAAAACGCCGATCATTGTGCCGACTGACAGCATTTTGATCTTGGGCGCGATGGCCCCCTTTTGCCGCCATTCCAGAATGATTGGCCCAAAGGTCGCGTGATTTAGCAACACCGCTTCAAACCGAGGCGAACTTTTTGAGAAAAAGAAGGCCGCAAGGATCATCAAAGGAGTCGTCGGAAGCACCGGTAGAAATATCCCGATGACGCCCAGCGCCACGGACAAAACCCCGAGGACCAGCCACAACGGACGTAGAATGCGTGATTTGCGATCTGACATATAGGCGTCATACAACTGACGCCGGTCGATGCCCAGACGTTTTGGTTAGGCTACGGCGTTCCAAAAGAACGAGCGCCTTCGAAGGCGTGTCAGTTCGGTCACAGGTTTGCGGGGTCTGGAAATACCGACTTCCAAAATGTCGCACCCCGTTTATAAAGCCCACAGCCGCAACACTAAAAAAGGAGGCGTTATATGACTTATCACAACAACGCTCTCCGTGAATTTGCGGCATTTGGGCCCCATTGGGCCTTTGCTTGCTGCAATTCGCAAGCACGGTCGACATCCTTAACAGGCTGTTAGATCCCTCACTGCGCTAGCGCGCATTTCTGAAAAGACAGTTCCTAATTAGTGACCCTTTCTGGGCATTGTCGCGATCTGTCGTCCTTCATTTTACCAAACAAGAGGCCTGTTCGTTTTGCGAATGGGGAAGATCATGATCCTAACGAATCCGTTCATCGAAGACCAAAACCCGCGTTACGACGTGGAAACCATCCTGCGCCGTCACGGCGTTATGTCCGTGCTTGTCGCCATGAGTGCGGCCGTTGTTACTGGTAGCCATCGTCATCTGCCTGATGTGGTGCATCTCAACGATCACGTGCGCCGCGATATCGGCCTTGAGGCCACGCGCCCAAGTTGGCACCCGCCGGACCTCATGCGGTAACCCAAACGGGGGCAGGCACGCCCTGCCCCCTTGCCCGAACGGGGCCTTGCGCGTATAGCCCCGCCATGCTTGACGATCTTGATGACATCCACCCGCTGTTTCACGGCGCGCCTTCGACAACGGAGTTCAAAAAACTCCGCAAACGCATAGTGCGTCAAACCCGCGAGGCGGTCGAACACTACGGCATGATCGAGCGCGGGGCAAAGTGGCTTGTGTGTTTGTCTGGCGGCAAGGACAGCTATACCCTGTTGGCCGTTTTGCACGAACTGCAATGGCGCGGCATGCTTCCGGTTGAGATTTTGGCCTGCAATCTGGATCAAGGCCAGCCGAATTTTCCGGCGACCGTTCTGCCTGAATTCCTTGAACGTATGAAAGTGCCCAACCGGATCGAATACCAGGACACCTATTCCATTGTGAAAGACAAAGTGCCGGCGGGTCGGACCTATTGCGCGTTGTGTTCGCGATTGCGGCGGGGGAATTTGTACCGGATTGCCCGCGAAGAAGGCTGTTCGGCCGTTGTTTTGGGGCATCACCGTGATGATATCCTCGAAACGTTTTTTATGAACCTGTTCCATGGCGGGCGCGTGGCAACCATGCCGCCTAAGCTGGTGAATGAAGAAGGCGATTTGTTCGTGTATCGCCCGCTTGCGCATGTGGCTGAAGAAGATTGTGAAAAATTTGCACGATCCATGAACTATCCGATCATTCCGTGTGACCTTTGTGGGTCTCAGGACGGACTTCAGCGCCAACAGGTCAAGCAACTACTTGATACTTGGGAGAAAAACAGCCCCGGACGCCGACAAGTGATGTTTAAAGCGACGACGAATATTCGTCCCTCACATATGCTGGATACCAAATTGTTCGATTTCGCGGGGCTGGATCTGATACAGAATACGGACAATTCTGCCAAAATTCCCAAGCTGCGTTAATAGGCTGATCATATTTGACGGCCTAGGATGATCATGTTTTGTTCTCACAGACAGGTCGCCCATGCCACGCTTCAATTTGCCCGCCTCACTCCGTCAATTCACGAAATTTCCGCAGATTGCGGCCTTTGTTCCAGCCATGGCGCTGGGGGCATATTGGCTGGCCGGCGAAACTGCGCTTTTAACGGTCGCCCTGGGCGTCCCGCTATTGTTGTTTGTCATCGGGTCGCCGCGAACACACCAGTCCCACCTTGAACCGGAAACGCCGTTGCAAGGGGCGACCGAAAAATTGGGTCGTATTCAGACGGAATGTCTTTCATTCGGGCGCAATTCAGCATGTTTCGTGTTGGCGGTCGACGAACACGACGCACTGGTGTCTCGGTATGGGGCGGTTGGGGTCGACAGTGTGATGGGGCAAATTCCGCAACGCTTGTTGTCCCGTCTGCGCACGGGTGATCGGGTCTTTCGCATCACCGACAACCGGTTTGCCGTTGCTCTGGAACCTTCGATGCGCTGCGATCTGGAATCGTCGATCCAGTTGTCCGGTCGCCTTCAAGAAGCGATTGAGGCCCCCATTCATTTGGACGAAGCAGCAATCTATCTCAGTGCGTCATGTGGGTTTTGCTTAACGTCAAAAAGCCCCGAGGCGACCGGCAAAAGCCTCCTGCAAGCAGCCCAAGTCGCGCTTGAGGATGCACGCGCCCAAGGCGGCGGTTCAATTCGCGCCTACACAGATGCAATGCGCACGCGTCAGCTTGCCCAAGGCGAAATTGCGAAAGATGTTGAACGCGCGCTTGAAACCGGCCAAATTCGCGCTTGGTTCCAGCCGCAGGTGTCTTCGGACACGGGTGAGATTACCGGCTTTGAAGCGCTGGCCCGCTGGGAACACCCAGATCGGGGCATGATGCCGCCATCTGATTTCTTACCCGTGATCGAAAGCACAGGTCTTATGCCGCGATTGGCCGAAGTGATGTTGCATGAAGCTTTGCATGCGCTGAAAACGTGGGACCAAGCAGGCAAAAAAGTCCCGACAGTTAGTATCAACCTGTCGCAATCCGAATTGGGCGATCCCAAGTTTCCGGATAAAACCAAATGGGCGCTGGATCGATTTGATGTTCCCGCTGACCGGCTGTGTGTCGAAATTCTAGAAGATGTTGTGGCACCCGGCGCAAGCGACGTTGTGACCCGCAACCTAGCAAGCCTTTCACGCATGGGATGCCAGATCGATCTCGATGATTTTGGTACAGGTCAAACGTCGATCACCGCAATTCGCAGGCTGTCCATCCAACGTCTGAAGATTGACCGCAGCTTCATCACCCGCCTTCACGAGGATAAAGAGCAACAGAAAATGGTCGAAGCCATTTTGACGATGGCCGAGCGTTTGGGGTTAGAAACCGTAGCCGAAGGCGTTGAGACCGTCGGCGAACATGCCCGCGCCTCGCAACTTGGGTGTACGCACATTCAGGGCTTTGCGATCTCGCGTCCTTTGCCGCTTGAAAAAACATCAGACTGGATCGCACACTATCGATCCCGTTTGGCTAGAACCCCGGAAATCCGCCGCAATGCGGGCTGAACGGGGGCCATTCCGCCCAGAAAGTTGAAAACCCCTTGACCTTTTCATACTTGACCTATTGAACCACGCAGAAATCAGTCGATAGGTAGCGGTCCCAATGGACAATCAGAATAAGAACCTCATCCTTGCAACAGCGCTTAGTTTTGCGGTCATTCTCGTTTGGTTTTTGTTGTTCCCACCCCCTGAGGATACAACGCCAATTGCTGATCCTGCGTCGGCTAGCCAAGACGTCTTGACAGCTGCACCCGCTTTACCAGGCGTTGATGCAGACACCGCTGCTGCTGCGGCCCCTGATGACACCGTGTCGGTCATAGAAACGCCTCGTCTGCCGATTGAAACTGCACGGATTGAAGGGTCAATTTCACTCACCGGTGGCCGAATTGATGATCTTCGTTTGAAGGATTACCGCGAAACGTTGGACGACGACGCCGAAATCGTCACTTTTCTATCCCCTGTGGGCAGCGAGAACGCCTATTATGCGCTTTACGGCTGGGCTGCCGCTGGTGGTCTAGACGCAGACCAGGTTCCAGGACCGGACACACCTTGGACTGTCGAAAGCGGCACTGTTCTGACCTCAGACAACAGCGTGGTTTTGCGTTGGGACAATGGCAACGGTCAAATCTTCCGTCGTGCTATTTCCGTCGACGAAAACTACTTGTTCTCAATCAACCAAAGCGTTGAGAATAACAGTTCATCGGACATCATGCTTCGCCCCTACGGTCTTATTAGACGCCATGGCGAACCCGCCGATTTGAAGAACTTTTTCATCCTGCACGAAGGTCTAGTCCGCATGTCGGACGGCGAACTGCAAGAAGTCAAATACGGCAAGATGGCTGACTTCGATTTTGATGAACGCGAAGGCACAACCGCTGACCGTATAGATGTCGCTGAAAACGGTTGGATTGGGTTCACAGACCATTTCTGGATGACAAGCTTGATTCCGGATCAAAGCCAAGGCTTCCGCTCGGTCGCCAAGTACTTTGCAAGCCATGACATCTTCCAAACCGAAGCTGTTGGTCTACCCGTCACGGTCGCTTCCGGCCAATCGGCTGAGGTTGCAACGCAGCTATTTGCTGGCGCGAAGGAATGGGAAACCATCCGGTCTTATGAGCAATCAGGCATCACTGGATTTCTCGACAGCATCGATTGGGGTTGGTTCTTCTTCCTGACAAAGCCGATTTTCTTCGTGCTTCATTGGTTGAATGGCTCACTTTCCGGTCTTGGGATTGCTGGCTCAATGGGATGGGCGATTATTTCGCTGACGCTTTTGATCAAGGCTGCTCTCTTTCCGCTTGCCTATAAATCCTACGCGTCCATGGCAAAAATGCGCGAACTGCAGCCGCAGATGGCTGAAATGAAGGAAAAGCACGGCGACGACCGTCAAAAGATGCAGCAAGCAACGATGGAGCTTTATAAGAAGGAAAAGGTCAATCCAGCGTCTGGTTGTCTTCCGATCATCCTTCAAATTCCGATCTTCTTTTCGCTATACAAAGTGATCTTCGTTACCCTTGAGCTGCGCCATGCACCGTGGATTGGCTGGATCAAGGATCTGTCCGCGCCTGATCCGACCTCAATCCTCAACCTGTTCGGGCTTTTGTCGAATCCTACACCCGAGCCTGGGTCGATATTCTTTATTCTAAGTCTTGGCGTCCTTCCGATCCTTCTGGGTATTTCGATGTGGATTCAGCAAAAATTGAACCCCGCACCGACCGATGCGACACAGCAAATGATTTTTGCGTGGATGCCTTGGATCTTCATGTTCATGCTCGGTAGTTTTGCCAGCGGCTTGGTTGTGTACTGGATCGCGAACAACACGATCACGTTCACCCAGCAGTATCTGATTATGCGCAGCCATGGGTACAAGCCCGACGTGTTTGGCAACATTCTAAAGGGCTTTAGAAAAAAGCCGAAAACGGACGCTAAGTAGTGGGTGTCGTCGCAGAAATTTGGCGACATCCCATCAAGTCACACGGGCATGAACGCATTGATCAAGTAGAATTAATCGAAGGTAAATGTTTGCCATGGGATCGACGCTGGGCGGTTGCCCACGAACAATCTCGCTTTGATGTCGAACAGCCAAAGTGGGAACCCTGTGGTGAGTTTTCGATTGGGTCAAAGTCGCCTTCATTGCAAGCGATCCAGTGCAAAACCAATCCTACGTTTCGGACGCTCACACTTAGCCATCCAGAGCGGCCCGATTTGACAATTGATCCCGACGACCCCGAAGATGCGAACCGCTTTGTTCAGTGGGTGACCCCGCTTTCGAACAAGGAAAGGGCATTCCCAGCACGCCTTGTTCGCGCGGAACCGGCAATGACGGATACTGACTACCAATCTGTGTCGTTGATAAATCTTGCGTCGCACAAAACCGTTGAAACCCAAATTGGCCAGACCCTTGATCCGAGACGTTGGCGCGCCAACTTCAACATTCAAGGGCTTGAGCCTTGGGTTGAGCATGACCTAATCGGGAAAGTAATTCGCATCGGGACAGCCGAATTTGAAGTTCGCGAACGTATTCAAAGATGCAACGCAACGATGGCCAACCCTGAGACGGGTGAAAAAGATGCGAACACACTGGCGGCACTTCGCGATGGGTTCGGTCACACCGATTTCGGCGTTTATGCTGTTGTGACAAAGTCTGGTCTGGTCCAGCAAGATGATGTGGTTAAGGTGCTCTGATGCAACTGTCGTTTCCAATCGTAGATGAACCCGATCACGCCTCAAAGGAAATGGGACGCTTGCTGTTTGCGGGCGAAACCGACTTTGTAAAAGGCGTTGTAGCGATGAGTGGCCTGCCCCCTGCCGACCGGATGGAGGTTTGTTTTGCGGGGCGTTCGAACGTTGGAAAATCCAGCTTGATCAACGCCCTGACCGGACGCAAGGGCTTGGCCCGTGCGTCAAACACGCCCGGTCGCACGCAAGAGATTAACTTTTTTACAGCCGGCGACGAATATTATTTGGTCGACCTGCCCGGGTACGGCTATGCCAACGCGCCACTTGCCGTGGTGGAAAAATGGCAACGGCTTCTCAAACAGTATCTGTCGGGGCGCCAATCTTTGCGACGCGTTTTTGTGCTTATCGATGCACGTCACGGGGTCAAATCCGTCGATGAAGAAATCATGAGCTTGCTCGATAGTGCGGCTGTCACTTTCCAAGCTGTTTTGACGAAGGTTGATAAGGTTCGGGACAAAGATCGCGCTGATATTTTGGCGCAGGTTCGTGAAAAGCTTGCGAAACACCCTGCGGCTTTCCCAGAAATGATCCTGACATCCAGCGAAAAAGGTGACGGTATCCCTACACTGCGCGCCACAATCGCAACACTCGTTTAACCCAAGACAGTGGCACCGATGTTCCTTCCCCAGAGGGGAAGGTCAGGTTGGGGGTCATGAATGGTCTTGCGCGCCAGCGCCCCTTTTAGGATAAGCCTCGGTAAGCCCTTGAGGACCAAGCCATGAAGAAGCAGACGATGAACCGCGACTGGATTGCAACCGCCCGTACCCTTTCTGAAGCGCTTCCCTATTTGCAGCGCTACGACAATTCTATCGTTGTTATCAAGCTGGGCGGGCACGCCATGGGCAGCGACGAAGGCATGGAGATGTTCGCGCGCGATGTTGTTCTTATGCAGATGGTTGGCGTTAATCCGGTTATCGTGCATGGCGGCGGGCCGATGATCAATGCGATGCTCGACAAGCTGGATATCAAAAGCGAATTCGTCAACGGCAAGCGTGTCACCGATGAAGCGACCGTTGAAGTGGTCGAAATGGTGCTATCCGGGCGTGTCAATAAGCGGATCGTTCAAGCCATCAATTCCCAAGGCGGCAAGGCCGTTGGTCTGTCGGGCAAGGATGCCAATCTCGTCGTGTGTGATCAGACCGATCCGGCGCTCGGGTTTGTTGGAACGCCAAATGACGTTGATCCGTCGCTTCTTGAAAACCTGTTTGAAAGCAATACGATACCCGTAATTGCCCCATTGGGGGCTGGCCGAAATGGGGAAACGTTCAACATCAACGGCGACACCATGGCCGGTGCAATTGCTGGGGCATTGAACGCTGATCGCTTGCTGCTTTTGACGGATGTTGACGGCGTCAAGGATGGCTCGGGCGAGGTTGTGACCGAACTTACCGCGGATCAGATCAAAAACATGATCGCTGATGGCACAATCGCTGGCGGCATGATTCCGAAAACCGAGACTGCACTTGATGCGTTGGACCACGGGGTTCGCGCTGTTGTCATCCTCGATGGGCGTGCGCCGAACGCCTGTTTGCTTGAGCTTTACACGGAACACGGCGCAGGATCGTTAATCCGCGGGTAAAACAGGCTTGTTCCGACAACGCGTTCGCACTACATTCCGATTATGGAATATGAATCGACAATACGACTCGCCGTCTTTCTTGGACTTTTCATCACTTTTGCAATCGCCGAGGCATTGCGCCCTCGCCGTCCACGCGTTCAAAGCCAAGCGCGTCGATGGATCACCAATTGGGGTTTAAACGTCGTGAATGCAGGCGCGCTGCAAGTGCTGGCGATGGCCGTGCCGTTGCTTGCTGTTGGGGCCGCTGTAGATGCATCCAACAACGGTTGGGGGCTGTTCAACCTTATTGAGCTGCCCGGCGGTGTCGAATTCGTTTTGGCAGTGTTGATCTTTGACTTTGCGATTTGGGCGCAGCATTTGGTCACGCACAAAATCCCTCTGCTTTGGCGTTTCCATCGGATGCACCACGCGGACCGCGATATGGATGTGACAACTGCAATCCGGTTTCACCCAGTTGAGATTGCATTTTCGATGCTGCTGAAAGTCGGCCTTGTCTATTTGATCGGCCCGTCGGCAATTGCGATTGTGATATTTGAGGTTCTGCTTAACGGCACGGCCATGTTTAATCATTCAAACTTGAAGCTTCCTCTACCGCTCGATAATGCCGTCCGAAGGCTTCTCGTGACCCCAGATATGCACCGCGTGCATCATTCTGTTCATCGCCACGAACATGACAGCAATTACGGCTTTGCGCTTTCGATTTGGGACCGTATCTTCGGCACATATATTGCGCAGCCGGAAAAGGGGCATGATGACATGACGATTGGTCTTGAATGGCAAAATGACGGTCCGGCCAAAATCGGCTGGTCGCTGTTGCTACCGTTTCGCCGAAAATGACCTACGATGTGATTGCGTCCGATGCGAAGGCCACTGGTCTGGCGATCGTTGGCGCTCTGCATCCAACGGACGGCGGCACGCTGGTTCTGCTTGGCCCCGATGAGCCGGCGTTTTGGGGGACATTCAAAGCGTCGCCAGAATTGGCAGATCAAGGCTCTGATCCTATGGATCGTTGGTCCAAGCGCGTTATCGGTGACCTTGCCGGCAAATATAAAGCCGAGGCCATCTTTCCATCCGACGGACCGCCCTACCCTGCTTTTTTGCAATGGGCATTGGAAAGCGGGCGGTGCTGGTCATCCCCTGTACATTTGCTGGTGCATGACACTGCTGGATTGTTTTTGTCGTTCAGGGGCGCGCTTAGGCTCTCTGGGCGACTAGATTTACCCCCGCCACCGAAGAAAAGCCCGTGTAGCTATTGTGTGGGGCCTTGTATCTCGGCGTGTCCGGTTGGGGCATTTGCATCCGGGGCCTACGACGTTGACGCCTGTCGCGCGCATATTGAGACGTCGGCGGGAAGCACCTGTTATCAGGGATGCCTCGTGCGACGGGCTTGCCCTGTCAGCCAAGCTTATGGCAGGCTTGACGAACAATCCGAATTCCACATGAAGGCCTTTCATCCCAAATGACAAAACGCCTAATTCTGATGCGCCATGCAAAGTCCGACTGGTCGCACGATCTCGATGATTATGACCGCCCGTTGAACAAACGAGGTCGACAGTCTGGCTATGCCTTGCGCGACTGGTTGGGACTGAACGACTATCGGCCTGATCAAATCTTGTGTTCGGCTGCGGAACGCACCAAGGAAACGCTGTTTCGGTTGGACCAAAAAGCCGAGACGACGTATCTGCGGGAACTGTATTTAGCGGATGCTGCGACGTTGTTGGCGGTTCTGAAAAAGGCGACGGGGGACTGCGTTCTGATGATCGCCCACAATCCCGGTATCGCTTGGTTTGCAGCCCAGATTGTTGCGGCTCATCCAGATCATGCGCGGTTCGAAGACTATCCGACCGGCGCCACAATGGTCGCGGATTTTGACATCGATGATTGGGAAGACCTGCGCCTTGGCAGCGGCATCAGCGTTGATTTCGTCATTCCACGAGATTTGTCTGACGCATAAATAAAGGGCGCGCAAAGCCTGCGCGCCCGATTATTCGTTTAATCCACTTAGTGACCGAGGATTTGGCTGAGAAACAGCTTGGTCCGTTCGTTCTGCGGGTTGTTGAAGAACTCCTCTGGTTCGTTCTGTTCAACAATTTGACCCGCATCCATAAAGATCACACGGTTCGCCACCTGACGGGCAAAGCCCATTTCGTGGGTCACGCAGATCATGGTCATGCCTTCTTCTGCAAGGGACACCATGGTGTCCAAAACCTCTTTGATCATCTCGGGATCGAGAGCCGAAGTTGGTTCATCAAACAGCATGATACGTGGCTGCATGCAAAGCGAACGGGCAATCGCCACACGCTGCTGCTGACCACCCGAAAGCTGACCGGGGTACTTATCGGCCTGCTCGGGGATTTTCACCTTCTCAAGGAAGTGCATTGCCAATTCATCGGCTTCTTTCTTGGGTGTCTTACGAACCCAGATCGGCGCCAGCGTGCAGTTTTCCAGAATGGTCAAGTGAGGGAACAGGTTGAAGTGCTGAAACACCATTCCAACCTCAGAGCGCACCTTGTCGATGTTCTTGATGTCAGACGACAGCAATGTTCCATCCACAGTGATTGACCCCTGCTGGTGTTCCTCAAGCGCGTTGATACAGCGGATCAGGGTAGATTTTCCCGAACCCGACGGACCCGCGACCACGATCCGTTCGCCACGATAGACGGTCAGATCGATGTCGCGCAGTACGTGAAACGCACCGTACCACTTGTTCATGTTGTCGATTTGAATTGCTACCTCGTCAGAGACAGCCATTTGAGCTTGTTGTGTCATAGGTCCAAGCCTTTCTTAACGATGATCGGTGCGGAGCTGTTGCTCTAACCATTGAGAGTATTTCGAAATCGAGAAACACACGACGAAGAACAACAGAACTGCAAAGCTCCAAAGTTCCCAGTACACGCCATTCCACTCAGTCGAGGCGAGGATCGGCCCACGGATCATGCCGACAAGGTCGAACATTGAAATTACCGAAACCAGTGTGGTGTCTTTGAACAGACCCACAGCCACGTTTACGATACCCGGGATCGAAATTTTTAGGGCCTGAGGCAGGATAATCAGCTGCATTGACTGGGCATAGTCCAGTCCAAGGCTGTTCGCCGCTTCGAATTGACCGCTTGGAAGGGCCGCCAGGCCGCCCCGTATCACCTCGGCTATGTAAGCCGACGAGAACATTGTGATCATAATGATCACACGCAAGATCAAGTCAAAGTTTGTCCCAGGGGGCAAGAAGTACCCCAAAACCACGTTGGCTACGAATAGCAAGGTGATCAGCGGTACGCCTCGGATGAATTCGATAAAGACGACGCAAATCCACTTGATGATAAGCAAATCCGACTGACGTCCAAGTGCCAGCGCGATCCCGATCGGCAACGAAAGCGAGACACAGACCACACCAAGGATTAGGTTCAGCATAAAGCCGCCCAAATCACGGGATGGAACTGATTCAAGCGCTATGAAACCGCTCATTGATCCGGAAATAAACCCACCAAGCCAGATGACGATCCACGCTGAGATAATGCCACCCAAGGCTGCCATCGCGAAGCTGTTATGCTCAAGACGACGGAAAGCCACATAACCCGCGATGAAACCAGCCAGAATAACGATTGGTGTCAAAATGGTGCCGCCCCAGATCAACCAGAAGCCCAAGAATGGGAACAGACCAGTGAAGTAAAGCATCTTACGTGGTAGTTTTTGATACAAAACGGGTGCAACCGCCCCGAGCATCAGCACGAAAACCAAAGCCATGCGCCAGTATTGATCGGGTGGATATTTAAAGCCAAACAGCAATTGGTTCCAACGTTCGGTCAAGACCGAGAAACAGCCCCCCGATGCGCCATCAAGAATATCTCGACATTCGCGAAGGGAACTTGTGGTCCAGTAGCCACCTAACAGCCACGGCAAAAAGCCCTGCAATAGCTGAAAAATAACGTACAGCGATAGCAGCGTCAGGATGGTGTTAAACGCGCTCGAGAACAGGTTCTCGCGCAGCCACTTGATCGCACCGGTTTCAGCGGTGGGGGGTGGCATCTCAGGCAACATGTCTGAGCGAACGAATGCAATGTTGTCAGTTCTACTCATATCACCGCTCCCTCAGCTTAATGCTGTTATTGTACACGTTCATGATGGCCGAAATCGAAAGTGAGATCGTCAGGTAGAACGCCATGAGCAACAGAATGGTTTCAATCGCACGTCCGGTTTGGTTCAGCGTGATGCCGCCCAAGGTGCCGGTCAAATCCATATACCCAACCGCAATCGCCAGAGACGAGTTCTTGGTGAGGTTCAGAAAGTGAGAAATCAACGGCGGAATAATCACCCGCAACGCCTGAGGCAACACAACCAGGTTCATAATCCGGTTCGGACGCAGCCCAAGCGAAGCCGCGGCCTCGGTCTGGCCGGCTGATACTGAAAGGATGCCCGCACGCACGTTCTCGGCTATGAAGGCCGCTGTGTAGATAGACAGTGCGAACCAAAGCGAAATCAACGAGGCGCGCATATAGATGCCGCCCTGGAAGTTGAAGCCTTTTAGCGCAGGGTAATCCAACGAAATCGGCTGTCCCATGATGAAGAAGAACAAGATCGACGGAATGAAGAAGATTGCAACGCTTGGCAAAAAAGTCGGAAGCAATTGTCCGCGCTCAAACAGCGCTTTCTTGGCGTAGCGGCGATAGAAGAAAATCCCGGCGATCGACAGAAGGAAAACCGCAACAACAATACCGGAGCCATCGTTGAAGATCGGCTTGGGTAAATAAAACCCGCGTCCAGTGAACGCAAAGCTATCAGCCACCATCGACGCGGTCGCATCTGCCCCACGATAGTCTTTCGGTTTTGGAAGCACGGCCGTAAAGACCGCCATGATCATCAAGATCCAAATCAAGACCGGCACATTGCGGAAGATCTCAACATAGACTGACATCAGCTTTGAAACGATCCAGTTGTTGGACAGACGCAAAACGCCGACAAACACACCGATGATCGTTGCCGTGATACAGCCCAAGAACGCCACCAGAAGCGTGTTCAGCACCCCAACAAGCGACGCGCGCCAGTGTGAGCTTTGGCTGTTATAGTCGATGAGGCGCTGGTTAATGTCGTAGCCAGCAGGATCGCCTAAGAAACTGTACGAAATGTTCAGGCCAGCTGCCTGAAGGTTCTTTGCAAGGTTGTATCCAAGATAGGAAAAAGCAACAACCAGCAAAAGAAGCGCTATGAATTGAAAGGTGTAGGACCGGTAGCGCTTATCATTGATAAGCATGGATAGCCGGAACGACTCCGAAGGAACGTCGGATAGCGTCGCCATTTAATTTCCCCTGAAGAATCCATCTGCATTTAGTGGTAGACGGTTTGCCCGTTCTTAACCTGCGATGGAGAATTTCTAGTGCAATAGAAATAAGGGCGCGGGATTAACCGCGCCCTTATCAAATGTCGTTCTTAACGGAACGGAGGAGAGTACAGCAGGCCGCCGTCTGTCCACTGTGCGTTCAGACCACGCTCAACACCGATTGCAGTGTCTGGGCCGATGTTCGCGTCAAAGACTTCGCCGTAGTTGCCGCCAACTGCAAGTGCGCGCTTAGCCCACTCAGCGTCAAGACCAAGCATTTCGCCAAGTGTACCTTCGGCACCAAGCAAACGCTTGATTTCCTGGTTCTTGGTTTCGCCAGCGATCGTGTCGAGGTTTGCAGATGTAACGCCTAGCTCTTCAGCAGCGACCATCGCGTTCAAAGTCCAGCGAACAATGTCGCCCCAGTTGTTGTCGCCGTGGCGTACAAGTGGGCCAAGTGGCTCTTTTGAGATGATCTCAGGAAGAACAACGTGTGCTTCGCGATCTTCGAATGCAGCGCGTGTTGCAAGCAGACCAGATGCGTCTGTTGTGTAAACGTCGCAAGCACCTTCAAGATACAGAGGCTGAGCTTCAGCGTTTGTTTCGATTGGCACTGGCTCATAGCTGATGCCGTTTGCTGCGAAGTAGTCAGCAAGGTTCAATTCTGTTGTTGTACCAGTTTGGATACATACAGTTGCGCCATCAAGCTCTGTTGCTGAAGTCACACCTAGACCGGCTGGAACCATAAAGCCCTGACCGTCGTAGTAGTTTACGCCAGCAAATTCGAACTTAAGGTCAACATCACGTGAGAATGTCCACGTGGTGTTACGTGCCAGCATGTCGATCTCGCCAGAAGCAAGCGCAGTGAAGCGTGTCTTACCAGTGGTCGGCACGAACTCAACAGCATTGCCGTCGCCAAGAACAGCAGCAGCAACAGCGCGACATACTGCGACGTCAAAGCCTTGCCATTCGCCGTTTGCGTCAGGGGCAGCAAAGCCCACAAGACCGGTGGTCACACCACAGTTCAGAACGCCGCGCGCTTTGACATCGTCAAGCGTGCCAGCAGAAGCCATGCCAGCGGCAAGACCTGAAACTGCGAGTGCACCTAAAAGTACAGATTTTTTCATATTTTTACCTCTTCCTGATGATCCTTTTGGACTTTTTGCCAAAAGAACTTTCTTCCCCCCAAAGGGGGCAAACTTTTTTAACTGTTGGGTATTCCCCCGAGCAGTGTTCAATGATGACCGCAATATCGGGCCTTCGTCAAGGGTCGCATGTTGTTGTTTCCCTAGGGAAAACATACGATTATTACGCATCTTTTTGCGTTTCCCATAGGAAACACTGCCCGTTGCGGCCCTATTTTGTTAGATTAAGCAACTTAACCGCATGCTGGAACTCGTTCATTTTATTCTTTTCAACTTCCAGGGCCTCGTCATCATCACCCCATTGTTCCGCCTGCCAGCGTTCATCGACGCGCGATTTCTCCCAAAGGGAGGCCGGTGATTCGAATCCCCTAGCCGCTGCCAGCCCGATTATGAGCGATCCAGACATGCCGACAAGGTCATGCAGGGCCGTTAATTCAAAGGCATTATAGCCATGCACGATACGTCTTAGATTGGCGATTGCGCGGGGGTCTTGGGCCACATGAATAACCCCTGTCCGGGTCTCAAGACGGGCGTTCAAAACTTGGTCCGCCCAGTCGAGTAGGGGATTCCATGCCTTTGCTTGGCGGGCACAAAGCTCTTGGGGTGTATCAGCGCGATAGCACAGCAAATCGCTGTCACCGTAGTCCGAAACCATGTCGGCGACTTCGGCGTGCTGGATCGTTACCTTGTCGATGGCGGCGTTCGCGGACCGTGTGAACGGCATCGTCGTTGGGTCCACAGTTTTGTCCTGCGCATCCCATTCGGCGGCAATTTCCTTGGCGAGCGCAAGCGTCGGCACAATCAAAGCCGCCTTTGCGGGCGTTTTGACTGGGCGTCCATCCAATTCGATAGAATAGCCGCCGTCGACCGATACCGTCGTTGCGTCTTTCCAAAATCTTTTAGCTGTCCAGCCGCTCATCGACGTGTCTCCCAGTGTGAATTCAGGTAGTCAGGCAATGCGCCCATGCTGTTCAGAATGTGGTCAGCCGACGCAAGGGCTTCGACGGGATGATACCCCCAATCGACGCCGATGGCGTGGTATCCTGCGGCTTTAGCCATATCCATATCAAATCTGGTGTCCCCGATCATAACGGCGTGCGTAACGTCGACTCCGGTTTCTTGCAGGGCGGTCAACAGCATCGAGGGATGCGGTTTTGAGGGGTGCGTGTCCGCCGTTTGGTGGGTCATGAAATAGTGGCCGATGTCATGGCTTTTATAGGCGTGATCCAATCCGCGTCGGGCTTTGCCTGTGGCAACACCCATCACTAGGAAGGCGTCGCTGGACAACGCGTCCAAAGCCTCTTTCACGCCTTGATAGAGCGGCGCGGCTGCCTCGCCGCCTTGTTCTGCACGCAAAGCGATGAAACTTTGCTTATAGAGGGCGACACCTTCGGCGACTTCGCGCTTGGAAAGCTCGGGCATCAACGTCGAAATTGCCTCGTCCAGCGACAGGCCAACGATCGACAAAACCTTGGCCTTTGGCAGGGCCGCAAGCCCCATCGTGGCAAAAGCCCGCCGCATCGCTTCGTAGATTACGTCCTGACTGTCGATAAGCGTGCCGTCCATGTCGAACATGACCAACCTTAGCGTTTCGTTCATTTAATGCTCTCGAAAGGGTCGGCCGCTGCAAGGTCTTCAGTCCAGCCAAGCGTGTCCCACGAATGGGCCATATGTGCTGGTAGAGTGGCCGTAAACGTCAGCTCTTTGCCCGAGGTCGGGTGTTCAATCGTCATCGACCGGGCATGTAGGTGCAATTTGCGGGAAATGTCGCCGCCCATCTGCGCGCCCCAACCGTCGCCCATGTTTTCCTGCCCTGATCCGCCATACTTTCCGTCGCCAATAATCGGATGTCCGATTTCGGCCATGTGGGCGCGCAATTGGTGCGTGCGGCCTGTTAGCGGCTCCATCGCGACCCAAGCGGCGCGGCTGGCTACGCGGTAGAGCGTGGCATAAAGCGTGTGGGCGCGCTTGGCACCGTCGGTGCGGTCGACTTCGCGAGGGTGGACGCAGTGCATCTTTTCGCCTTCGCCGAACTTACCATGCCCGGGGGCTTTGATCAGACCATAGCGGATTTCGCCCAGATATGGCGTCGGGACACCGGCAACCAAGGCCCAATAGATTTTACGGGTTTGCCTATGACGCATAGCAGCGGTCAATTTTTGCGCCGCAGCGCGCGTGCGGGCCAGAAGCAAGACACCCGACGTGTCTTTGTCTAGCCTGTGCACCAAGCGGGGCTTTTCTTCGTAGCCAAAGCACAACGCTTCGCTCATGCCATCAATGTGGCGTGTCTGCTTGCTGCCGCCCTGCGTGGGCAAGCCCGGGGCTTTGTTTAGCACGATGACATCATCGTCCCTGTAAATCACCATCGACTGCATGAATTCGACATCCGCGTCGCTGGTGCTCGGTTTTGGGCGTGAGACAACTTGACCCGGCTCTGGCAGCGGGGGAATGCGCACGGTTTGGCCGGTTTCGAGACGGGTCGCTGGTTTTACGCGACCGCCATCAACCCTAAGGTCGCCTTTTCGGCACATCTTTTCGATGCGGCCTTGGCCGATATGAGGGAAAAGGCGCTTGAACCAGCGATCGAGGCGTTGGTCACTGTCACCAGGTCCAATCGTTATTGTTTGAACTCGGCTCATGCGCTGAGACCCCTTACTAATGTGATACCCGCAACCAATGCTGCGATAGACAAAACAACCGACCCGATCATATATACGGCGGCAAGCGACGTCGCGCCACGCTCATACAGGGTGAAAGCGTCCAGTGAAAATGCGGAAAACGTCGTAAATCCGCCCAAGAAACCCGTCACCAAAAGCGGCGACAGTTTTGTGTTTTGGGACAGATAGACAAAGGCGACCCCCATCAGAAACGACCCCACCACATTCACGGCGAGCGTTCCAACGGGAAACCCAAATCCCATGAAACGCGCCATTGCTTGGGCCGTAATGTAACGGGCCACAGCGCCAAAAGCGCCTCCGAGGGCGACTGAGATTACAGGGATAAACATAGGCCGTTCTGTTGCAGTGTGGCCCCGTGTTGTCAAGGTTTACAAAGGCAAAGGGGGCTCTGCCCCCTTTGAAACCCCCGAGGTATTTTCGGCAAGATAAAGCGGTATTCGGCGTGGTGACATAGTGCACAGGGTCTGGTGATTGGCTATCGTATCTTTAGGGATTTCGTTTGGCCCGCAGCTTGGCGAAATAGTCGACGCGTTTTTTCAATTCTCGT
>Ga0316204_10003468_pt1 | contig 31467 bp, 29 predicted proteins | sample 6monrhotite_MG_2_FD_205661 | JGI IMG/M metagenome (GOLD analysis project Ga0316204, IMG submission 205661) | Microbial mat bacterial communities from mineral coupon in-situ incubated in ocean water Damariscotta River, Maine, United States -... | ecosystem: Environmental > Aquatic > Marine >... | reverse complement strand
GATTGTGCCTGTTGTTCGTAATGACGCTCACAAGTTGATTGAAGAGTGTATGTTGATGGCAAACGTTGCTACAGCGAGATATCTGAAGTGGCATAAGATCCCTATTGTTTACCGAGTGCATGAGAAGCCAGCTGAGGAGCGTCTTAAGAATGTAAGAACCTTCCTAGCTGATTTCAGTTTAACATTAGAAGGTGGCGATGAGCCTAGCGCACATGATTATGCTGCAGTTATGGAAAAAATTGTGGGTGAGCCACATGAACATCTTGTACAGACTGTACTGCTTCGTAGTATGAATCAAGCTGTTTACCAGCCTGATAATAAAGGTCATTTTGGTCTAAATTATGAGCACTACACCCACTTTACCTCACCTATTCGTCGTTACCCAGATCTATTGGTTCATCGTGCGATTCAGCATGCTTGGCAAAAGGTCGGTGCGGAAGGGTTTATCTATGATGAAAGTAAGATGGTTGAGCTTGGACAGCACTGTTCAGATACGGAAAGAAGAGCGGATGAGGCTACGCGTGATGCGGTTACCTTCTTAAAGTGTGAGTTTTTATCACATCGTTTGGGTGAAGAGTATGATGCTGTAGTCACCGCTGCGACGAACTTTGGCTTGTTTGTAGAAATTGATCCTTTGTATGTTGAAGGATTGGTTCATATCACTGAATTAGGCGAGGATTATTTCCATTACGATAATGCGCGCCACTGCTTAAAAGGCGAACGAACAGGTAAAACATATCGTTTAGGTGATCGTATTCGAGTGCAGGTTGCTCAAGTTAATTTAGATGACCGCAAGGTGGATTTGCGCTTTATCTCTGGTGGAACGACTACGACTGAAGAGGAAGGGTCATCCGTTGTTGATGGTGAAATAGGCCAAAGTTCAGAAGCCCCTGAAGGTGCTGAGCAAAAGAAACCTCGTAAAAAGCGCTATTACCGTAAGGGTAAAAGATCGCAAGCCAAGAGCCAAGACTAGCCGTGAAACAAGAAGTTATTTATGGATTGCATGCGGTTGAGAAGTTTGTAAAACAAGCCCCACAACTGGTTTATACCCTTTCTTTTGTAAAGGGGCGTTTAAATAATCGTCAACAATCACTTTATGATTACGCTAAAAGTCTGGGTTTATCTCCCGAATATGTGGCTAAATCAGCCTTTAATAAAATTGATGGTAACCATCAAGGGGTGATGGCTTTAGTCGCGAAGCAACCGGACTTAAATGAATCTGATCTACTGCAGGTTATGGAAAAGGCTGCAAATCCATTATTTATCTTTTTAGATGAAGTTCAGGACCCTCATAACTTAGGTGCTATTTTAAGAACAGCGGATGCGGTTGGCGCGGATGCGGTTATTATTCCAAAGCATAACTCTGTTGGGATGAATCCTACTGTGCGCAAGGTCGCGTCGGGTGCGGCAGATAATGTCAAATTGATTGTCGTCTCTAATTTGACACGTACTCTTAAAGAGATGCAGCAAGCAGGTATGTGGATGGTTGGTCTTGATGGTGATACGGATCAAACAATCTACGATCAAGATTTTACAGGTTCTATTGGAATTGTAATGGGAACGGAAGGCAGTGGTCTTAGACGTCTTACAAGAGAGGCTTGTGATTACTTAGCGGCCATTCCTATGGTGGGCGTTGTTGAGAGCTTGAATGTCTCTGTTGCAACGGGTATTACTGTTTATGAAGTGTTTAGACAGCGCCAACTGAAAAAGTAAGGTTAAGCTCGTTTATTTTGATGGGCTAGAGGTGGCTTTACGCGTTACTTAAGTTTTTTCGTAAAAAATAAACAGGCCATAATTTATGTATTGGCCTGTTTTAATTTCTATTAAAATTCATACGATCATATTCAATTTAAATAGATGTCTCCCTTTTCATCTATAGTAATGTCAACCGTCTTTAGAGACTCATTCCAACAAGGTCCATCTACACAAACACCATCCTCAATTTGAAAGTAAGCATCATGCACGGAACATTTCAGGGTTTTTTCAAATGGGTTTACATCAATTTTATAGGCTTCATTTAAAGGCACGTTTTGGTGAGGGCAATTATTTTCATAGGCTTTAACTGAATCATTGTGTTTGATTAGTACAACCGATTTTTTACCACTGTCGGTATCAACAACTAATGTTTTCGCGTTACTGAGTTGTTTAATATTCGCGAGGGCCTTTTTGCCAGATTGAATACTTAAAAGATTGTCTAGACCTAGTTGACGGCACTTTTGAGCGGCAAAATGATTGGCAAGCTTTACGGATTCAGCTAGAGGGTTGCCTTGTTGCAAGTGATGGATTAAAGCGGCATTGAAAGTGTCCCCAGCGCCAAGCGTATCAACAACAGGGGTAATGGACTCCGCTTTAATATGTTGAACAGATTGATTTATATCTGCAAACCATACCCCTTTATTTCCCCAGGTGCATACTAGTCTTGCATTTGGTGTGCTAGCTTGAATGTGGTTAAGCAATTGTTCACCATCCGTAAATCCTTTTGCACAAGCGTAATGATGAGAGAATATGAGTACGTTGGCCAGGGTAAAGAGCGCTTCAATTCCTTCTCTGGGTTTTTCGACTTCTAGTGAGATAGGCTGGTCTGTTAAAAAGGTTTTTGCAATATTAAGCATGCCTTTAAGATTTTCTATATTTCGACCTTCAAAATGCAGCCAGTCATAGTCTTCAATCGTTATTTTAGCGAAATGATCAAAGCTGACTTCTGGTAAATCTCGATAATGAACAATCGTTCGGTGGCCATTTTCTTCATTAAGAGAGATAAATGAGTTGGGTGTTCGGCCTTGAATAAATTTTTGGATATGTTCAGTAGAAATTTGGCGCTCTTTCAAACCTTGTGCAAGTTGCTTTGCTTCGTTGTCCGTTGCTAAGGTTGTGCAGATAGAACACTGGTGACCAAGTTGATTTAATACATATAACGTATTGTTAACATTGCCACCCGTAGAGAAGTTTCTTTTACTGGCTCTGACTTCTTCATCTTCTCTAGGGTAGTGTGGCACAGTTAAAATTGTATCTAAAACGGCATTGCCGATACCTAATATTTTTGCCATATGAAGCTGCCTGAGGGGATTGTTATGTGCTCTTTTTTGAAAATAATATGGAGCAATTAAAGGGGTTAAATTTTAGCATAATTTACTTGTTTTGATCAAAATCCAAAATTTCAAAAAAAAAGTGAATAAAATGAAAAAAATGCTTGACACGATTTTACAGGGCTTTAAATTTACATCCTATTTTTTATATTAAAAAAAGCCTGTAACCTGTTGTTTTTAATTTCTTTAATAGTTTTTTTGTTGATGTCAAGGGTGATTCCATTATCGAGTTTTCTTTTCCACAAAAGCTGTGGATAACTTTGTGTGTAATTCAATAAAAATGTTCTTAAGTTCTTTATAATAGCTAGGATTTGATAGGTTGCTTAAAAATTAAACAGTCTGTTAGAGTGTGATTAACTATGAAGAAAATAGGTACTAAAAATCAGTTCAGTTGGCGATTGTAAGAAATTGCACTAAACTTTATTGCTGGTAATGTATGACAAATAGAATAAAAGCGATACAATTCATAAAAAAATAAAAATATTCACATTATTCAAAGTAGGCTACTTATGACTGACATCAAATCAGCGTTCAACGCGAGCTGTCAAAAATGCGGGTTACAAAAGGTTTGTTTTCCAACAGGGCTGGTTAAGTCCGATATTGATCGATTAGACCATATTGTAGAGCGAAAATCGCCTCTCAAAAAAAATCAGTATCTTTTTAAATCAGGCGATGCATTTACTTCTCTATTTGCCATTAGGGCTGGAGTCATCAAGCTATACACTTTTTCGGATACGGGTGAAGAGACTATTTATGGTTTTTATTTACCAGGAGATGTTCTAGGTGTGGATGCGTTAGCGACTAAACAGCATAAATTAAATGCTGTTGCCATTGATAGTGTGAGTGTATGCGCCTTACCATTTGACCAATTGACCAATCTTTCTCTACAAGTTCCGAGTTTAAACCAACAGATTATGGCTGTGACGAGCAAAGAGGTGAATGAGGGACGACTCCATTCTGAAATGCTCATCAAACGAAACGCCGACCAAAGGGTTGCGCAATTTATTTGGAATATGGCTGAGCGTTATCGTACACGTGGATATGTTTATGATGAATTTCGCCTAAGTGTTTTACATAGAGATGTGGCTGTATATTTAGGGCTTACGCCTGAAACCGTCTCTCGCATTCTTGCCAAGTTACACTCTGAAAAAGTGGTTACCTGGAAGAAAAAAGAGGTTAAGATTCATGATGAGGTTGCGTTACGAACCTTAGCAGGCAATGCTGTTGCTTTAGATCATAAAGACTTTGCATAAAGCTTAAAAGCGCCTGTAGATTTTTAATCTTCAGTAGTTGATTTTGATCAATTCGTTTTTTCTGGAAATGTGATCTAATGATTTTTGGTGAAGTTCAATTGCAGAACTTCATTGTAGCCTACTTGCCCGGCTATTTTATAGTCGGGGCCTTTTTACATACCCCCTAAATTGACTCTTCTCTACAGCAACAATTTTAATCCCGTTTAGGATGAATGTGCACCCTATTCAATTCACGAAAACATTTTCTTTTTTAAGTCATTAAAAACACTAAAATTATTGAAAGCTTTACGGTATATTAACAGTACATTTATTTTTTTTAAAAAAATTAGGAAGTTGAAGATGTCTGTTAAAAATATTAAGCAATTATTTATAGTTGGTTTTTTAGGTTCTGCCCTTATTGGTTGTAGTTCGACTCCTACACCAGCACCAGAGGCTGAAGAAGTTGAAACGATAACCAAGCAAGTCGCGACTGAGCAAGTCAATGAAGATATTGAAGCGGCTAAAATGTTAAAAGCACAGGCTTTAGCCGCTCAGAAGACTGAGTTGTTGGCGGATATTCAGCGTAAAGTGGTTTATTTTGATTTTGACCGATCTGAAGTAAAGTCTGAGTTCTATTCCATTATTAAAGCCAATGCAGACTATATGGCATTAGAGCCATCTGCTTCTGTAACGGTCAGAGGGCATTGTGATGAGCGTGGTACACGTGAATATAATCTGGCTTTAGGAGAGCGTCGAGCAAATTCTGTTAGAGATGCCCTTATGGCTGAAGGCGTGAGCTCTAGTCGAATTAATGTTGTGAGTTATGGTGAAGACAACCCAGTAGCCGAAGGACATAATGAAGCGGCATGGTCTCAGAATAGACGTGCGGAATTTTCTTATTAAGTTCTAACTAACGATTTCTTTATAAAGCCTTTCTACCTTTGTGGGTAGGAAGGCTTTTTTGTTTATTATCTATGACAAAAGTTGATTTTATATGGCTGACAATACCCCTGAAGTACATTATTTAAAAGATTACCAAATTCCTAAGTTTGATATTCAATCTGTTTATTTAGAGTTTGATTTACACCCTACTGAAACGATTGTAACCAACACAATGCAAATTGGACGGTTATCAGAGTGCGCATCGCTGCTGCTCATGGGTGAAAACCTGAATTTAATGTCTGTGTTATTAAATGGTAAAGAGGTGATTGAAGAGTGTTATTGTGATGAAGAATCGCTGTCACTGAGCACGGACTTGATTGAGTTTGAGCTTGTTATCATCACCAAGATTTCGCCAGAAAAAAATACAGCTTTAGAAGGACTGTATCGTACAAGTGGTAATTACTGTACCCAATGTGAAGCGGAGGGGTTTCGTAAAATAACTTATTTCTTAGATCGTCCTGATGTCTTAACGCTTTTTACGACTAAAATCATGGCTGATAAATCTCATAATGCGGTGCTGTTATCCAATGGTAATTTAATTGAGTCAGGTGATTTAGAGGATAATCGTCATTATGCCGTATGGACGGACCCTTATAAGAAGCCTTGTTATCTGTTTGCCTTAGTGGCAGGAAATTTAACGTTTATTGAGGATGAATACATTACTGCTGATAATCGTTCGGTTGTATTAAGAATTTATGTAGAAGCGCGTAATTTGGATAAATGTAGCCATGCGATGGATTCCTTAAAAAAATCTATGAAATGGGATGAGGAACGGTTTGGCCTAATTTATGATTTAGATATATACATGATTGTGGCAGTTGATGACTTTAATATGGGTGCCATGGAAAATAAGGGGTTAAATGTGTTTAACTCTAAATTTGTACTGGCTAAGCCTGAAACAGCTACGGATGTCGATTACGAAGGAATTGAAGCGGTCATTGCGCATGAGTATTTTCATAACTGGACAGGCAACAGAGTCACCTGTAGAGATTGGTTTCAGTTAACTTTGAAAGAGGGTTTAACTGTTTTTCGTGATCAGGAATTTACAGCGGATATGCTTTCTCCTGCGGTGAAGCGAATTGAAGATGTAAAATGCCTAAGAAGCAATCAGTTTCCCGAAGATGCTGGCCCAATGTCTCATCCGATACAGCCTCAGTCTTATATCGAAATGAATAACTTTTATACTATGACTGTTTATGAAAAGGGGGCCGAGGTGGTTCGCCTTTATCATACGTTATTGGGGGAATCAGGCTTCAGGAAGGGCATGGATCTCTATTTTCAGCGCCATGATGGCCAAGCGGTTACTGTGGAAGATTTTAGAGGGGCTATGGAGGATGCAAATGGCGTGGACCTTGTGCAGATGCATCAGTGGTATATTCAGGCGGGTACCCCTACTTTAGAAGTGACTACGGAATACGATTCTGAGTTACAAACGTTTAAAGTCCATTGTCATCAAAAATCAGCCAATACAGACATTGAATTGAAGCCTTTATTGATACCGCTCAAGCTGGGGCTTTTATCGAAAGAGGGTGAAGCCATTGCATTACATCCAGATTCATCCACGAAGAAAAAAGTTTCGGGCTCCGAAATAGAGTTGTTACTGCACTGTACTCAATTAACGGAAAGCTTTATTTTTACCGATGTTTTGTGCAAACCAGTTCCGTCTTTTTTAAGAGGTTTTTCAGCGCCAGTCAATTTAAAGTATGACTATACGGATGCTGAATTAAGTTTATTAGCGCATTCAGATACTGACAGCTTTGTTCGTTGGGAGTCATTTCAGACTTTGGCTATGAATGAAATAAAAACCAATATAACGCGTTACGAAACTGAGCAACCTCTTGTGTTATCGTTAGCCATGCAAAAAGCGTTTGGTGGTTTATTAGCAGATCATTCTGAAGATTCAGCTGTGATTGCTTTAACGATGACTTTGCCTGATTTAACTTATATTGGTGAGCAGTTTTCTGTGATTAATGTGGATGCGATTTATCACGTTCATCAGTGGTTAAGAACGGCATTGGCAAAAACATTTGAAAGCGACCTATCTCAAATTTATCTTAGCTTGAATCAAGCGGGTGGCGTTTATCGTTATCATAAGGATGATATTGCCTCTCGCAAACTTAAAAACGCTTGTTTACGCTATCTCATGTTGTTACCTAATGGGTTTGATTTAGGCAAGCAGCAGTATTATCGTAATGAAAATATGACCGATGTACTGGCCGCTTTAGAGACCATTTCTCATACAGATCATCCTGAGCGTACGGTTTGTTTAGAGCATTTTTATGCCAAATGGCAGGACGATACGTTGGTTTTGGATAAATGGTTTACATTGCAAGCAGCTTCTCATCATCGACATGCTTTAGAGCATGTTCAAGCATTAGTGAAACATGGTGACTTTATTTATACGAATCCGAATAGGGTTAGAAGTGTATTGGGCGTGTTTGGCCGTATGAATTTATTAGGCTTTCATAGAAATGATGGGCTTGGATATGAGTTTCTAGCCGAACAGGTGATTAAACTAGATGAAATTAATCCTCAAGTGGCGGCAAGAATTGTTGCGCCATTTACCCATTGGCAACGTTACGATGAAGGAAGAAAAATAAAAATGAAGGCTGAGTTGAATAAAATTCTACAACATTCGGGTATTTCTAAGGATGTTTATGAAATTGTCTCCAAGACATTAAGTTAGCTTTCAGGTTGGATATGAGCAAGTTAGTAGCCATTCTTATATTGAGCGGGATTGGGTGTACTTTGCCTACGGCAATCCTTGCCAACGAGGAGGGTGAGTGGAGTGAATTGCTTATACATCAGAATGTAGAACCTTTCTCTACGAATTGGAATAACCCTGAAAAAGCGTGGCAAGCTCTTTCTGAACAGCAGGCGGAAAACCAGATTCTGAGAATCGATCAAGAAGTTTTGGTTTTAAAAGCAGAGCTTGCTCGCCAACATGGCGATTTGAATGAGCTTAGAAATTACCTTAATCAGCTGGACAAAATGGCGGTTTTACCTGCGTTTCAACAACGCGTAGACTCGCTTAAGCAATCTTTAATAGCAGCCCCCAAAACACAGATAGTGATAAATTCTCATCTCACTGTAACGGGAGGGCTACCATTAAGATTTCCTGATGGAGGAACTGATTCCGTTATTTCTATACTACTTCCTTTAACAGGTGTGTATGAAAAAGCAGGAAATCAGTTACTGGAGAGCTTAACAGAGGCTTTAACAAAGACGGGTTATTCAGGTACTTTGGTGGTTTTGGATACCGCGATTTACGATAGTGCTTTTGAATTATGGCAGGTGGTTAAATATTATGAACCAGACTTTATTTTTGGCCCTTTACAGAAAGAAATGGCACAGCAGTGGCAGGCTTTGAATACCAGTATTCCAACCTTATATTTTAATGAGCTAGAGTCGATTTATGGGCATGAGAGAGCGCTTTCACCAAGTAAATCTGGTGGTTTGAAAAGTTTAATTTCTTTTTTAGAGTCTCGTAACTATCACAATGTTTTGGTCTTAACAGATCAAAAAGAATCATCCAAACAATTGGAGTCTGCATTTTACTCGTTATGGTTAACTGAAAATAGACAAGGTTTATATCAGCCGCAATCGATAGAGCGCACGGTGGGTGAAGCGGTTGAAGTTGCAACAAATATTCAGCGTTCTAAAGGCCGTCGTGCATGGTTACAAAAGGTAACGGATGTCGATTTATACTTTAACCCTAGAGCAAGGGCTGATATTGATGTCGTTGTTTCTTTTGTATCTGAAAGTAAAGCCATTCAAATTGAGCCTGCACTGTCTTTTTATCAACTAGAAAACGTTCCCAATATTTGGTACCCAGCCGAAACTCCCAAAATAGTTTTTTTAAAACAAAACCTTTCCTCATGGCGAAATACATTCGCTGTCCTTCCTGCTTACCTTTACACTAATTTACAACAAAACAGGCATGATAATAACCAGATTGAAAAAAATGGCCTATTTTATGCTTTAGGCCAAGTGGCGATTGAAATTGTCAAAAATTCTGCTATTTCTGATGGTGCGAATTTATACATTGAGACTGAATTTGGCGCTATTAATTCAAATTTAGCCGGACAATTTCATTTACTGCCAATGGTTTTCAGAATGGAACAAAGAGCTCTTGAGAGTGTTTCTCAACACTAAATTTCATTTATACATGTGGTGTGGTTTAAGTATTCATTTATTAAATTTGGCTTAAATACCTCATATGTTGGTGTTTAATTCACTAATTATGCATTTGTTAAGGAAGTAAAGCGTGGCAGCTTCAGATGAAACTTTTGATCCTAATGATTTAGACAGTATTGATGCTTTGTTGGACGAGGCAGAGCTAGAGGCTGCTGACAAAAATGAATCGCCTTCAGAAGATGATCAAGAGGCGATTGATACGTTATTAGAAGAAGCTGAAGAGTTAGCGGTTGAGGAGGAAGCAACTCCTGAAGTGAAAAATGATCCTGAAGTTAAAGAGGATTTATTAGATTCTTTGGATGACGTGGTTGATGATGGCGCTAAGGCAGGATTAACTCAAGAAAAAAAAGCGGACCCTGTTATTAAGGAAGCCACTTCTAGTGAAGAAGATTTTCTCTCTAAACGTGCTGCAGTGCAGTCAAACCAAAATACAAAAATGACGGCGGAAGATATGGATTCTATTAAAAAACTCATTATTATTTTTGGCGCAACGCTGATTGTATTGGCTTTTATTGGCATTGGTATTGGCGTGTGGAGTGCTTTAGCGGCGAAAAGTTCCGCAATGGATGAAGAGACGCATACTCTTATTGAATCGACACAGGTAGGTACAGAGCGCGTTGCTGTGGGGGTTTTAGATTCTAGTGAGTCGATTAAAGCGATTGACAAGAAGCTCGATGCTCTGAATTTTCAGTTGGAGCAGTTAGCAACGGATTTAGCTGAAGCTAAACCCCTTGAGTCATCAGCTCCAAAAATAGATGTGATTGACCCCTTAGGGTTAGGCAATAAAGGGTTAGAAACTCATTCTAAGACACCTAGTGATCAGAAGGTTACTAAACCAACAGAAAGCCATGTTTCAGCGACCTCTACTGTCTCTGAGGCGAATCCAGCGATACTCAGTAAAGTGAGTTCTGTAAATCAAAAAATGATTAAGGCGCAGCGACGTATTGATGAGGTAAATCGTAGGGTGAAAGATATTCAGTCCCAGTATAAAGCGTTATTACACAGTGTTAAAAGCCTTGAAAAGCAAATGGTTTTACAGCAGACCGCAGCGGCTGAAAAAGAGATTAAAGCTAAAGAAAGTAAAAAGTCGGCAGATAATGATCCTTATCAGTACAGTGCGCCAGACAGTATGTTTTATGATCAGTCTGTCACAGACTCTTACCCATAGGAGGTGGGGATGAGTCTTTCGATGACAGCTAAGATAATGACGTTATTATTTAGCTTGCTGCTATTGGGTTGTCAGTCAAATAAACCTATTGATGTTGTCGTTGAGATGGGGGAAAAGGCAGGAACATGGATTGGTTTTGAAGGGCTTCAGGGTACTGAAATTAGGGTGCCTGATTATTACTCGACACAACAAAACCCAAAAGAATATCGAACGGGTCAAACCTATTATCTGCGAGACCTTGAGTGTCAAAATAAAATGAATAAATGTACTAACTAATAAATTGAGTTAGCTTATTAAACAAATCAGTACAAAATGGAGTATAGGGCAATGAAAAAGCAAACTGTTCTAATGGCTAGTTTAGCTAGTGTAATGGTATTAAGTGGCTGTAGCCAAATGAAACCTTGTTGTTCAGAAACAACGCAAAATGAATCTGCCGCAGTGGTGGCTCAACCTACGGTGATAATTCAAGAGCCTGTTGCAGAGACTAAGCCTGAGTTGATGAAAATCTCAGGAATTGGTTACGGTGCAGAAAGTACGTTTGGTGCTTATACACCTGGTCAACGTCGTTTAATGGCCATTAGATCTTCTAAGCTCGATGCTTATAGAGCCCTGGCTGAGCAACTGTATGGTATTAAAATTGACAGTAATACCTCAGTTTCAACCTTAACAGCGAAAAGTGACAGCTTTAGAGCTAGAGTGAATGCGGTGGTGCGTGGAGCAAGAATCGTGAGTGTGACTCCGATGGCTGATCGTAACTATGAAACGGTATTAGAAGTCTATGTTGATAAACGCTTCTTTGAAGAGACCTTTGTTTATACTGCCTCAAAAGCAAAAATCTCAAGCCCTGAATCTGTTTACCAAGTTAGTTCGTATTAAATGCTAAGTGGTGATATTTAATAGATTTCACTTTCTGGAGGCTTTGATATGGCAAGTTATAGAGTGATTGTTCCCTTAATTATTGGGCTATTTGTGTGGCAAGGTATTGCGGAGGCCGCGAGTATCAGTACCCGTGTTCGAGTGCTGGAGAGTAAACTGGTTAAGCAAGATAAGCTGATAAAGAATTCGCTGAAGTCGCAGAAGTCACGAGATTCAAAGGTGGATGCAAGCTTGGCAAAAGTAGTGGCCTTGGAAAAGAAGATGGATAAGCTCTTAAAAGCCTCGGATAAGAAGAAAAAGCACTTAGAACGAGCAGATAAACGTTATTCATTTCCATAGCCGCTAATGCGGGTAATTCGCTATCGTTTGAATTTACACCTGAGTTGATATGCTTATATCTCTTATTCAGGTTATTTTCTATTTAGTAAATAGAATAGATTGTTAGACTATTCTTACTGGTTTTAATTCAAATTTTCAATTCGAAGTGGCCCGTTCTGGGTTGCGATTTAATTCTAAATAAACCGATCTACAGGATGGAAAGTATACCAGCTTAGTAAAGGCATTTTATACTGTTGATTCGTAGCGCACTGAGTGTGGGTGTTTGAGGAGCTTGCTAGGGTGTTTTAGTGGGAGCCGCCACTCGCAGCGGAATGAAAACGCATTGGTTTTATATAAGCTGCTTGGTAGGCATGATTTTAATCAATCTTGAGATTTTCGGCTATGTTGAGCCGCTTCAATTTCTTTAGCTTGAATGAAATAGACGAGTTTTCGACGGTCATCTTCACTAAGATTTTGATATTCTAAGGCGATGGTTGAACCAGGTGAACCGTCATTTAAGGGAATGATCTTAACAATATCGCAACGAACGAAAATAGGGGATTCGTTGGGCAGTGGTTTAATTAATAGATCCACTTTATCCGTAATGCTGACATCTTCTTCTATGTCGATTGCAATACCACCACCACTTAAGTTCACAAGTTTTTGCGGAATTGCGCGAGTGAGTTGGGCATCATCAATGGTTTGCATGACAAAGTTGATTTTACTGTTCATGGCTGTTAAAGCCGTTGCCAGTAATGAACTTTTTTGACCAATCTGTGAGATTACATCATTAATTTGCTGGTCTAACTGAGTTAGATTTTGCATGAAGTAGTCTTCAATGTATTTTGAGTCAGGTGATGAAGGGAGCTGTTTTTCTTTGGCTTCTTGTTCCGATAAAATGCGAAAACTGCATGGCATCATCACATCAATTCTAAAAAAGGAACGTTGATCTTTAGGCATTGAATTTCTCTCTAGAGTATAGTCGGTATTTTGCTGATTGTTTTTTTATATGCTATTTAGAGTAGTTTAATATAAAACACGGTGAATTTTATAATCTATTTAACGTTTTAACTAAGTCAGTTTAAAAGTAAGCAGCAATTACGCCAGTTTTAAGAATATAGTGAAAGAGGGGACGGCTGAAGCTGTTATATTGTCAGGCTTTTCCTAAAGTTTTTTTAGAACTCTTAGAAGGTTGCGCTTCACCACTTGAGCCGTAAAGCTTTACGTCAGATTGTCCTTTGCCTGATATTAAGTCAATGGTATGTTGATTAATATTGCCTAGAATTTGAATAGAGATTCCATTTGACTGATTCAAGTCATGACAAAGTTCTGATAACTTAATGGCTTGGTGAATGTTTTTTTGCAATGTATCAGGAAGTCCTGTGGATAATTCTTCTGAAAAAAGCTTGGAAAGACTTAATTGTTCACTCAGTAGTTCAGAATCTATTTTCTGAGTCAGTGCAGTGAGATCATTTGAACGTTGCTGTTTAACAGGAAGTACTTCAGTGATTTGGTCTGTATTGTTCGACTTTAAGGCGAGAGATTCGGCTAGAAGTGTTTCATGAAAGCTTTCTAGTAGACGTACTAATTGAGCAATTTGTGAGGTTAATTGCTCAATGTTTTTAACGGTACTTATTTTGTTCATGAAGAATTAAACCGTTAGAATCTTGCAAACAGTGCTTCGGTTTGCATGAGTTTATCAGCCACCTTTTCAGCATCTACTTTATAAGAGCCATCTTGAATAGCGCTTTTAATTTCGGCTATACGTGCACTGTTATCTGTATTGACACTGCGAGCCGTTTGCTCAAGGTTACTTACTTGAGAGATTGCTTGCGTTAAAGTCACTTTGTCGGCTTGCACCGGTGCATCATTACTATTTGCGCCAGTTGTGTCTTTACTTGAAGGTTTGACCGACTCATTTGATCGGTTTGTAACCACATTGTTGTTTACGTTTTTAATATCCATTTTTCCGGCCTCACACCTATGTTCCCTGTCATTTTAACAGGATTATTTTTTGTTTCTAATCTTTATATCGGCAGATATTTGAAAGCTTTAGAAAAAAATGTTTATTTATCTAAGGAATTAATATTGTATTAGGAGCAACAACTATGCCTTTCATTACTTTTTTAGAAGACAGGTTTTTGACAGGGACTTGCTGAAGCTCGACGCCACTTTGTAAGGCTACTCCTGTTGTCCTAACTTCAATGCCACTTATTCGGGTAATGATATTGACTTGTTGGTTTTTAAAAACCCAAAAAGGAGCTTGTAAGTCTTTCACTTTCAGAACTTTGTTTGGAGGAATGCCTTTAATGGCCCTCATGCCAACGACTGTTTTAAGGTCAATCAAGCTGTCTTTAGGAACTTTTTTATACGGTAATAAAACTTTCTTTATATCTTCCTCCTTTATAACGGCCATTTTGAGTATTCCTTTAGCACTAATAATGACAGGTCGCTTGCCTTCAACGGTTGCTGGAATAAAGACCCGCCATTTAGGGTGTAGGCAGGAGACACTGATGGACACTCTGCCAGTATAATTGTCGGGATTCCTGTCTTTAAGGGTTAAGCTTTCCTTACAGGCAGGCAATCTTAAGTTAGGGCTTAGTTTTCGAAGTTGGATTTCAACTTCAAATAATTTTTGGTCAGTTTTTTGCTTTAAGTGTTCGGTGACCAGTGTGTAAAGTTCACTGTGTGCTTGATAATGACTTAAAACATCGGTTTCTTGGGCTTGAGAGTTCAAGAAGGGGCTGATGAGTAATAATGTAGCAATGAGTTTTGAAATCGTTTTTTTCATATAAGAAATACTAACATGAGTTTACAGCGCTTTCTAAAACTCTCTTAAATTTAAGTCAATTTATTATTGGTGTGCTTTAGCACTTATAATGTAATGCTTTCTAAGTAATCTGTAATGAATTGGTTTTATGCGTTATTGATATGGCATAAGATGTAATAAAAATTAATAAGTAGGGTGACGTTAATATGTCTAGCTTTATAACTGGAGTTGATCAAAGAACCTCTTTAGCTGGTATGAACCGCATGGAGTTACTGCTGTTTACAATAAGAGGTTCGCAACTGTTTGGCATAAATGTATTTAAGGTGCGCGAAGTAATTCGTACTCCCCATATATCGCCTGTGCCAAAATCAGATTCTAGGGTCGTGGGAGTGTCAGATATTAGAGGGCAGACAATGCCTATGATTGATCTGGCTAAAGCGCTAGAGCTTGAACCGATTGCACCTGAAAATTATCAAAATAGCCTAACTATTGTGACTGAATTTAATAGTTCAATTCAAGGGTTTTTGGTGGAAGATGTTGATCGAATTGTTCACTTGCGATGGGAGGACATTTTACCTCCACCACCAACGCTTCAAGGGGTTAATTATTTAACTGGGATTACGCGAGCGCAAGAGCAGATTGTTGAAATTGTTGATGTTGAAAAAGTGTTGGTTGAGGTGTCGGGCATCACAAATGAAGTCTCTGACGAATTTATCTCGCAGCGAAAAATTGATACCAACGGGCAGGACTTTTTTATATTGGCAGCAGACGATTCTGTTGTGGCTCGTTCACAGCTTAAAGGTGTATTTGAAAAGCTGGGGCTACAGCATAAGGTCGTTAAAAATGGTAAAGAAGCATTGGACTTACTGACCAAGTGGGCTGATGAATCTGATAAGGGCTTAGCTCAAAAGGTCTGTGATCGAGTGCTTATGGTCATTTCAGATATTGAGATGCCTGTTATGGATGGCTATACCTTAACAACAGGTATTAGAAAGGATGATCGCCTTAAAGACCTGTTTGTTGTTTTAAACTCGTCTTTAAGCGGTGGCTTTAATGATACCCTCACTGAAAAAGTAGGTGCCAATGTCTTTATTTCAAAATGGCACTCAGATGAGTTGGCTGAAACTATTATTGGTCAAATGGAAAAACATAAGCAAGCTGAAGATTAAATGTATGGGCTATATGAGCTAATGGTTGGCTTTTGAGTGGCAATTTATTTTAAGGATTAATTTTATGCTGTTTTTTCAGCGATTACTGGGTTTAACAATTGTTCTGTTTTCTTTAAATACTCAAGCGGGCGTATTTGATTTTTTTTGCCTTCAGGAGGATGCGGCTTGCAGTAATAAAGAACCAGTAGCGCAGCAGAAGCAAGTGCTTGTTCAGCCTACGTCCAACTCGGGGATTATTTCACCAATTGGGCAAACAGCCCCCTGTGTGGATGTCAAAGGCTCAGCGAGTATGGAGGGCGTTGATAAAGCGTTCGCTCGAAAAATGGCGATTAGAGACGCCTTAAAAATGGCGAGTATGACGAATAATGTGAATGTTCGCACCGACCAGTCTGTTGAAGAGTATCAACTCACTTTAGACAGTGCGCGCTTTACCTCTAACAGTAAGGTGAAAAGCTATACGGTTGTGAGTGAAGGCCTGGAAGACCCAGAAGATATGTATGGGCAAACAAAACAGGGTGCTCCTAATTACGAAGTCTCTTTAAATGTCTGCTTAACGGAAGAAGAAGGTATTTGTACAGGGTTGGATGGTCATCCTTATCAAACACGTTTAGTGGTTGCTCCAATCGTCATGCCTCATGCGAGTGAGGCGAGAGATATTTCTAACTTGTTGTTAGGGTATCAGCTTGAGTTAGAGCGTAGAATTAAAAATCGAGGCTATCGTAATTTGACTGTTATGCAGGAATCTATTGATCTTCAGCCCAATATAGCTGTTACGCCTAATTTAGATCTCAACTTGTTAAGCGATATTCGTAATAAGACAGGAGGGCAATACCTGTTGTTAACCGTTATTCGTTCGCTTTCAGCTCATCCAGACAATGGTTTTTTAAATGACGCCAAGCGTTTTTACAACTTAGAGGTGAAGCCTGACAGTCGTTATATTGAGGTGGACTGGTATCTGGTGGATTTAATGAAAAACTCTACGGTTCATCAGGCACGAGGTGGATTTGATGTTAAAGGGGATGTGGTTGTTGGCCGCAATAAGCCCTTTGGCACCAATGCCTTTTTTTCAACTGACACAGGCATGTCGTTTCATGCTTTGTTAGAGAGTCAGACAAAGAATGTGTTAAGTTTTCTACACTGCAAGCCATTTGAAAGTCAGGTAATTGATATTCAGAATGGCAACTATGTTATTTATTTACACGAAGAGTCAGGCGCTAAAGTGGGAGATGATTTGGCGGTTTATCATACGGCTGGGCGTCCTGTTCGCTTTAATGGCCAGCTTCTGGGTCAAGATCAAGTGCCAGGTGCCTTTTTAAAGATAAAACGAATTTTACCTAGATTTGCGATTGCAGAACTCACGGCCAAAAAAGGCGTGGTGCAAATTGGCGATGTGGTTAAGACTTGGTAGTGCTTACAATGATTTAAAGTTATTTTTTATTGAATACGACAGAGCCAGCTGATTAAAGCTGGCTTTTTGCTTTTTAGGGGTTGTTTACTAGAACAAGATAGGAACCAAGCCTTTGTGGTTATTTTTTATTCTAGGGATTATTTTTTCTCTGACCTCTAAAGTTTTCTTAATTTTGGCCGAATAGGCTTTTTTTTCATATCTTTAGTCTAAAAATCAATAAAAATCGTCTTTTGGCATTTTAGTTGCTCTGAGTATTCTTAAGAAAATCAGGTGCCGTCAATAAAGTGACGATTGGTCGCATTTTGAATAAAGACAGTAGATGTTAAAAGACTTGAAAAGAGAATGGTTATGGCTGAATCAATTTTTGGAATTCATGAGCAAGCTTTAAAGGTACGAGAGTATCGAGGGGAGTTATTGGCCAATAATTTAGCCAATGCGGATACACCTAATTATAAGGCCAGAGATTTAGATTTTCGTTCGGCGATGGAAGAGGCGGGTAGCAACTTGCGTTCTTCAGATGGCACTCAAATGGCCAAAACTAACGCACGTCACATTGACGGAGAAGCCTTTTCAAGCACCTCTCAATTTTTAAAGTACCGCATGCCAACTCAACCTTCTCTTGATGGTAATACGGTTGAAACCCATATTGAAAAAGCCAAGTTTATGGAAAATGGTATGCAGCAAACGGCGACGTTAGAGTTTATAAATAGCAAAATTACCGGATTACGTGGCGCGCTTAAAGGCGAATAAAGAAAGAATTAGTGGGAGCTAGATTATGTCAATGTTCAATATTTTAGATATCTCTGCAACAGCAATGCATGCTCAGACCGTGCGCTTAAATACGGTGGCATCCAATATGGCCAACGTTGACAGTATTAGCTCTAATGCAGAGGATACTTATCGTTCTAAACAGCCCGTATTTCAGACCATTTTAGAAGGCAGTAAAAATGAGCCTCGCGGTGGTGTTCGAGTCAAAGAAATTGTAGAGAGCCAAGAGCCGCTGAAAATGGAATTTAGTCCTAATCATCCGATGGCGAACGAAGAAGGCTATATTTTTAGACCCAATGTCAACGTGGTGGAAGAGATGGCAAATATGATGTCAGCTTCTCGCTCTTACGAAACAAATATTGAAGTAATGAATACTTCAAAACAGTTGTTGTTAAGAACTATTCAGCTTGGTAAATAGATAAGGGAGAGTGAAAATGACAAGTTTTTTACCTGATAATTCAGTGGGAAATTCTGATTATATTACCGCATTGCAGCAAAATTCAGAGCCGAGTAAGTCTTCGTCCCTGAATGATATGGGACAAGATGATTTTTTATTGTTGTTAACAACTCAAATGCAAAACCAAGACCCTTCTAAGCCAATGGATCCAACCAATTTTGTAACGGATCTAACTCAGATGAGTCAGCTGGAAGCCACGAACAATATGAATAAGTCTATTTTAGCCATGGCGGAAAGTTTTCAAAACTTACAAACCATGCAAGGGGCTTCAATGATAGGCAAAAATGTTCAAGTTGAAGGGGATAAATTCTCTCATTCATCAGAACAAGCTTCGCGTTTTGATCTGAATACGGAAGAGCCTTTTATTGATATCACCATTGTGGTCAGTGATTCAGACGGTATTGTTAAAGAGATGAGTTATAGCGATATGCTTTCCGACACAGAAAAAGCCTCATGGAATGGTTTGGCAGACAAAACCTTTGAATGGGATGGGCTGGATGATGTAGGTGCGCAGAGATCGTCGGGTGTTTACTCCATTACAGCGTACGGAACAGATGCTGCGGGAGAGGTTAAGTCTATTGATACGGTCGTGGGATCACGAGTGAACTCGGTTGGAATTAATCAAGATGGCACTATGACGTTAACTTTAGCCACGGGCGAAAAAGTAGGTATGGATACGGTTCGTGAGATAAGTGGTTAATAATTAAGGTTATTTTTCTATTTTGGTTCGAAAATAGCTATATCAAATTTTGAGTATTAATTACTTTGCAGTAATGAAAGTGCAAAGTAAAAATAAAATCAGATTGGCAGGGTTAAGCTTTTTCTGAAACCTATGTAAGGAGAGTCATTATGGGTGCAAACTTCGATTTAAATGCATTAAGTGGTATTAATGCCGCATCAAGCGGTTTAGCGGTTATTTCAAATAACTTAGCCAATTCACAGTCATTTGGTTTTAAAAGTTCGCGAGCCGAATTTGCAGACCTTTTTTCTGGTAATCAGAGCTCTCCTGGTAACGGGGTGAGAGTGGAAGCCATTACACAGGACTTCTCTCAAGGAACGATTAATGGCACGGGGCGTGATTTAGATATGGCACTGGATGGAGAAGGTTTCTTCATTATGGCCGATCAAGCTGGAAAGTATGAATCTATTTATACTCGAAATGGCTCGTTTAAATTGGATAAGGATGGCTTCTTAACGGATCAGTCAGGTAATGAAGTTCAGGGGTATATCCGCAATGATGTGCTTTCAACGGAAACAGATGCTGTGTTTTCAACGACTTTGGGTTCTATTGATTTAGACGAGCTTAATAAGGTTCCTCGTGCAACGACAGAGATGACTTATAACATTAACGTGGATGGTCAAGAGGCATATAATGCTGCGAATAATACGTTGACTATGACCACTGGTTCCGTGGGTACGGCTGCGCATTTAGCTGAAATTATTGATCCAGTGAATGCGGCTCCTGCCTATACTGGCTTTCCTGATTTCTCCACCAATAAAACCATTCATGATTCGTTAGGGGGAGAGCACAGAATTACAGCCGATTTCTTTAAGCGTGCTGTGGTTGAGCCAGCTAATTCAGACTCGGATTTTGACGGAGATGCCGTGAATGACAAATACACCAGTTGGTTGGTTCGATATACGGTTGAAGACTATGATCCAGTGACGGGTACTTATATTCAAAGTGGGGTGGATAATACGACAACAGCATTGGCCACTGGGGGCAACTCTGCGATGTTGTTTGAGCTAAGGTTTGATGATAACGGACGTTTGCAACGTGTGTTTGAACCGAACAGTACAGACCCTGCGGCCATTACAGGGGACGCGCCCACTATCGGTGTTAATGGGGAACCAATTTTTGATGATTTAGCGGGATGGACCGATACAGGAACCACTAAACCGCCAATGGAGTGGTTGATTAATAATCCGTTAACAGGTGCGGTTGATCCGATTGCTTTGACAGCTGAGTTTGCGGATATGACGGAGTTTTCTGGTAGTTACAATATACGTGGTGTGAGTCAGGATGGTTATGAAGTAGGTGATTTAATTGGTTTGTCGACAGGGTCTGACGGGGTGATTGAAGCGCGTTATTCAAATGGTCGTGCGATTCCTGTTGCACAGCTAGCGGTTGCTACCTTCTCGGATAAAAATGCAATGCATAAGCTGGGTGGTCAAACCTATGCAGAGTCCTTTGCTTCGGGTACCGCACAGCTAGGGAGTCCAGAGAGTAATGGTATGGGAACGATTGTTCAAGGGTCTTTAGAGTATTCCAACGTCGATACCACCGCTGAATTGGTTCATATGATTCAGACACAAAGAACCTACCAAGCATCGGCACAAGTGCTTTCAACGTCTCAAACATTGACGCAAACAATTCTAAACCTTTAATTTAATTTGTTTTTTCTGGTCTTGCCGGCATCTTTGCCGGCTTTTTTTTGCCACATGGCAAAACCTTCCTATATAAGTTTATCGGCCAATCTCTAAAACCTTTAATTTATTTTTATTATTAAATTGGCACACTCCATGCTGTATAAATTCTTGAAAAGATAAGCATGTCAAAATGCTAACACACAAGGGAAACACATTCGGGCATTAGACCCAAAGTACATATAAAGTGTTTCAGTTAAGGAAAGTCTTGGTTTGGTTGATAAGGATTGAGGCTTTCCCATTTTTTGATAAGAAGAAATTGGATTGGAGTAACATCTCATGGATCGTATGTTGTATGTCTCAATGAGTGGTGCAAAAGAGGTTATGCTTTCTCAAGCGAATAATTCCAATAATTTGGCAAATGCCAATACGGATGGCTTTAAGCAGGACTTTAACAATTTTAGAGCACAGCATATGGAAGGACCTGGATGGAACTCTCGTACTTATTCTATGGATGAACGCCCCGCCACAGATTTTTCAGCAGGAGCCATTAAGGTAACTGGTAGAGAATTGGATGTCGTGACCAAGGAAGATGGTTTTTTAGGTATTGAGTCACCCACAGGAGAAGAGGCTTTTGTGAGAAGTGCCAGCCTTCAGGTGTTGCAAGATGGAAGTCTTGTGGATGTGAAAGGCAATCCCGTATTAAATGAAAATGGCGTGCAAATTAATATTCCGCCTTCCAAAACAATTACGATTGGTGATGATGGAACCATTTCAATTGTGCCAGCCGAATCTCCTAGTAATCAGTTAGTGGTCTTGGATCGCTTGCGGTTAGTGAAGCCTAATCTTCAAGATTTAGAAAAAGGTTTGGATGGTTTTACTCGCTTAAAAGAAGGGGGAGACCCTGTTATTCAAGAGAGCGTGGTGGTGGTAAGCGGTGCTTTGGAGAGCAGTAACGTTAATACGGCTGAAGCGTTAGTCAATATGATTGAGTTGTCTCGTAAATATGAAATGCAGGTCAAAATGATGTCGACCAGTAAATCACATGCCCAAAAATCAGATGCGTTACTGTCCTTAAAATAGGTTGAAGGAGATAGACAATGAATAGAGCACTTTATGTGGCTAAAACAGGTTTAGAAGCACAGCAATTTAGGCTGGCGGCTATTTCTAACAACTTGGCTAACGCGAACACTTACGCTTATAAAACAGGACGTGCAGAATTTGACGATTTATTGTATCAAAATGTACGTCAGCCCGGTGCGCAAGCCTCGCAGGATGAATCGAGTACATTGCCTTCTGGTTTACAGTTAGGGACAGGGGTAAAAGCCATTGGTGTCCAAAAAATTCATACTCAAGGTAACTTGATGGTAACGGATAATCAATTGGATATCGCGATTGAAGGTAAGGGTTTTTTTCAGACGCTAGATCAAGAAGGTAACATCATGTATACCCGTGATGGTTCCTTTCAGGTCAACCAAAATGGAGATGTTGTAACGTCTTCTGGATATTTACTAGAACCAAATATTAATATCCCACAAGATGTGACTGAAATTTCAATTTCACGAGATGGGGGTGTTTTTGTGACGCAACCAGGCGATGCCCAGCAAAACCAAGTAGGTCAGTTAGAAATCGCGACTTTTATTAATCCCGCTGGTTTAGAGTCCATTGGGCATAATTTTTATACAGAAACGACAGCCAGTGGAGCGCCAAATATTAATAATCCACAAACGGCTGAAGCGGGTGCGGTTATGCAGGGAGCTTTAGAGGCTTCTAACGTGAATACGGTTGAAGAGTTGATTGGAATGATCGAAGCACAGCGAACTTATGAAATGAACTCTAAAGCCATTTCTGCAGCCGACGGTATGATGAAGTACTTAAATAATAATACATAAAATTAAGCGCACTTAAAACGAGATGATCGATTGGCTCTGTTTCTTTGGGGTGATACAAAACCGTGTCAGAGTTAGTTTTTAATGATTGTTTACAAAAGAGTTAGAGTGCCATTTAAGGGGTGGGATATGAATATTAAGAAAATGATCAGATTAGCTGGACTAATGTCGCTGACAGCTTTTGTCTTAAGTGGTTGTAGCTCTGCGCCTGAACGCCACCAGTCAATGAACTATGCGCCAAGTTATCCTTTGAATATTCCGCAGGCAGTACAGCCTCAAAATGGCTCTCTTTATCAAACGGGGGCGATGACTTTATTTGATGATTCACGTGCGCATCGTGTTGGCGATATTATTACGATTGATTTGTCTGAAAGTATGTCTGCTAATAAGAAAGATGAGGCGAAATACGATAAATCGAACAGTCAAGATTATGGGATTACAACGCCTTTATCCATTACGACGCCTAACAATATGGTGGGCGATGCCATTAAATCGGTGACCTCACCTATTCAAGGGTTAGGGGTTGGCTATGGTTCTCAAGGGTCTTTTTCTGGCAAAAGTAATGTTAAGCAGAACTCATCGGTTAAAGGGGCTATTGCTGTTACGGTTGTGCAAGTTATCTCAAATGGTAATTTAGTTGTCAGAGGTGAAAAATGGATTACGATTCACGATGGTGATGAAGTGGTTCAGTTTGCCGGCATCATTCGCCCAGAAGACATTCGTCCAGATAATACGATCTCATCTGTTAAGGTGGCTGATGTTCGTCTAGTCTATAAAGATGTTGGTATGACAGGTGATACCGCTCGAGCAGGCATCGGTACTCAATGGTTATCAAAGTATTGGCCTTTATAGCATAAGAGGTTATAATAACCACTTACTTTGTATGGATAAAAGCTATTGTTAATAGTGTTAATTCCCCAATCATTCAATTAGCTCATTGAATGTCACCAAATTTAAAGTTTTTACCGGCTTGTTTTTAATCTCCTTTTTGCAAGTCGGTTTTTTCATTTTACTGATTCAACTCCTGCAGTGATCAATTTATATCAATTCTGATCCCCGTTTTCTTTAGGCCATGCCTTTTACTTCCTGTTTATGAAATTCTTAAAAGTTCTTTGCTTGGTTTTATTGTACTTTGGCATGTCAAATGCTTTGTAACAGTTGGCGGCTTCGTGGCCGTATAAAAATATAATAAAAAAACAAGAAGTTACCAGAAATAACTACGATAGTAAGGGAGTTCCAATGAGTACTCGAAAGTTTGTCATAATTTTGACGATGCTAATGGTTTGGAGTAGCTACAGCTATGCTGAGCGTGTAAAAGACATTGCTAATGTTGGTGGGGTTAGAGCTAACCACTTGGTTGGATACGGCTTAGTGGTCGGTTTAACGGGCTCTGGCGATAAAACCCCATTTGCGGAGCAAAGTTTATTAAGCATGTTGAATAAATTTGGTATTCATATGCCAGCAGGGGTCAAGACAAATGCAAAAAATATTGCGGCCGTAGCGGTTCATGCTGAGCTTCCTGCGTTTGCCAAGCCAGGTCAAAAAATTGATATAACCGTTTCTTCTTTAGGGAATGCCAAGAGTTTACGAGGGGGAACTTTATTGTTAACTCCTTTAAAAGGGGTGGATGGTAATGTTTACGCTTTGGGTCAAGGTAATTTAGTGGTGGGTGGTTTAGACGCGAGTGGTAAGGACGGTTCGCGTATTACCATTAATGTTCCTAGTGTGGGGAGAATTCCAAATGGAGCGATGGTGGAAAAAACGGTCAACACTGGTTTTGAACTGGGCAATACGATAAGCTTGAACTTAAAAAGCTCTGATTTTACAACGGCAACCAATATGGTGAATGCCATTAACGAAACTTTGGGAGCAGGAACCGCCAGTGCAATCGATGCGAATACGGTTGAAGTGATGGCTCCGAGAATTCCGAACCAACGAGTGGCTTTTTTATCACTTTTGGAAAATATTGAAGTGGTTTCAGGCGCGGAATCAGCCAGAATTATCGTCAACTCTAGAACGGGCACAGTGGTGATTGGCCAGAATGTGCGAGTAAGTCCTGCTGCGGTGACGCATGGTAGCCTTATTGTTAAAATCACAGAATCGGTTGAAGCTTCTCAGCCCAACCCGTTTGCAGGTGGTAACACGGCTGTCACGCCAGATACGGTGGTAGATGTTGAAACGGGCGGTAATGGCCATATGTTTAAATTTCCTAAAGGGGTTTCTTTAGATGATATTGTTCAGGCTGTTAATAAGGTGGGAGCGGCACCTGGTGATTTGGTGGCTATTTTAGAAGCGCTGAAACAAGCGGGTGCTTTAAAAGCTGAGTTAATGATTATTTAATTGATTGATCGGGAGTAGAATAATGGAACTGTCAAAATTAAATGGTACTCAGCCAAATCAATCTTCTCATGTAGGTGGGCATCATAATTATGCCGATGTGAACGCGTTGAATGATTTAAGAACAAAGGCAAGAGAAGATCAAAAATCGGCTTTAAGACCCGTTGCGGAACAGTTTGAAGCCATTTTTGTTCAGCAGATTTTAAAAGAAGCGCGAAACGTGAGTTTTGATGATAATTGGTTGGACGGTAATCAAGGTGAGTTTTACAAAGATTGGTATGATAAACAATTGTCTTTAAATTTATCTTCTAAAGGAACCTTGGGTTTTGCCGATAACATTGTTGAGCAGCTATCTCAAAGTATTCCTGAGGTGACTCAAGCAAAACAGGAAAAGCCTGTTCAAAATAATCAGACACAAGATGTCGTTGAAAATACGGTACTTAATTCAACTGAGTCAACCGAGCAGGCTTTAGCGTTAAGGTTTACACAACCTCTATAAAGTTTGCAGAATAAAAGAAAGAATTTAAGGCGTTTTCCCCCTTAAAAAAGGACTAAATTATGGCTGATATGTTAAACATTGGAACGGCGGCAACCAGCAGCTTTAAAAGGGCGTTGGATGTCACCAGTCATAACGTAGCCAATGTGGCAACGGAAGGCTATAGTCGTCAAAGAGCAGAAATAACAAACAACACCCCGGCTACTTCCGGTTCAGCTTTTTTAGGGGGAGGGTCAAGAGTTGAGACGATTGAACGAATTCATGCCGATTATCTTCAGGTCCAGTTAGCGAATAGTCAATCGTTGGTTGAACGTTATGATACTCAAGTTCAGCTGGCGCGTCAGGTTGAGGGGGTGATTGCCAGTAATGACCAAGGTATTCAAGAGTTTATGCAGCGCTACTTTGATTCGTTACAGAATCTAGCCGATAACCCAACGTCTGATACGGGTCGACAAATGCTGATTGATGAAGGGGGGAATTTAGAGAGTCATATCGGTAACTTAACCGCGGTATTGGATGACACTCAAGATCAAGTGAATAGCCAAGTGTCTGGTTTATCCAATGAAATCAATGATCGCTTAGAAACGATTCAAGCAATCAATGTTCAAGTAGAGCGTGCTTTTAATAACCAACGACAGTTGCCAAATGATTTGTTAGACCAAAGAGATCAAGCGATTTTGGAGCTGAGCCAGTACCTAGATATTAAGCAGTTTCCACAGGAAAGCGGTCGAATTGATATCCACACAGGCAACGGAACCTTACCTTTATTAAGTGATAATACGCTTACCAGACTAGAAACGGATCGAAGCCAGTATTCTGATGAAAATATCACTGAAGTCTATATGACTTTGGGTGGGCAAAGACAGATTATAAGCGATAAGATCACGGGTGGGCAATTAGGTGGCGTCATTGATTTTAGAGATGATTTACTTGGCCAAGCTAAAAATGACCTTGGTTTAACACTAAATGGTTTAACCGCTTCGATGAATTGGCAGCATTATCAAGGCTATGATATCAACGGGGATGCCGGTGGAAATGTATTTACACCTCTCACAATGGACGCAATGAAGAGTTCAGCCAATACGGGGACTGAAGATGGCACGAATATTTTGGTGAGCTTTAATCCAAACGTGGGTGTCTCTGAGCCTCCTTATGATGGCGTCACCCCATTGAGCTCTCAGCCAGCGACTTTTGGAGATAAAGAAGCTTATTTGCAAAATGCTTTTACTGAAATAGGTCGTTTTGAGCCTCGTGAATATGAGATAAAGTCGGATGGTGCTGTTCCTGCTAATTTTTCATTTTTCGATTATCAAACAGGGGAAGATTTAACGAGTTCCGTTGTTCAGCCTGTGCCAGGGGTGTTTCAGTTAGAAGGTTTGTCTTTTGATTTGAGTGGTGTTTCGGCAACCGATCTTGGAGACAGTTTCTTAGTGAAGCCACATCAACAGGTGTTGTCTGATTTTTCTCAAGCGATTAGCGACACGGAATTAGTCGCGGCGCGAGGACAGAGTCCTATTGATAGCAATAGTGATGGTTCTTTAGCGGATGAAGTGCCAGCGTTTGCAGCGGTTGGTGATAATGTGAATATTGCAAATATGGCAGGCTTGCAATCGGCTAAACTTTTATTGGCGGATAGCAGTGATGCCGCTTCGGAAACCTTGTTAGGTGGTTACTCAAAAATGGCCACGAATGTGGGGATGTATGTGCGAGGAGCCGAAATTCAATTAACGGCTCAAACCAATGTATTTCAGCAAATGACGGATCAAAGAGATTCTATTTCGGGTGTCAGTCTGGATGAAGAAGCGGCCAACTTAATGAGATTCCAGCAAGCGTATGAAGCGGCAGCACAAATTATCTCTGCGTCGCAAACATTGTTTCAGACAATTCTAGGTGCGGTAAGAGGATAATAATATGAGAATTTCAACCAATCAATTTCATAGTCAGGGTATTAGCTCTATTCAAAAGCACCAAGAGAGTGTTTTAGAGCTTCAAGTTAAAATGAGTACCGGTAAAAGAGTGAATGCGGCGAGTGATGACCCTGTTGCCACTACGCAGATACACTCGCTTAATCGAACAATGAATACCATTGATCAGTATGCAAAAAATGGTGAATATGCCCAATCACAGTTGGTGCTGGAAGAAACAGCGATTAATGATACGATTGGTCAGCTGCAAAGAGCTCGAGAGCTCTCAGTTCAAATGTTGAACGGAACTTATTCCGCAACGGATAGACAAGTAACGGCGGCAGAAGTTGAGCAAATTATTCAACAAACCAAAAACATGATGAACTACCGAAGTTCTGAAGGCGAGTTGATTTTTGCAGGGAGTAGTGTGTTAGCTGAGCAGGCATTTGTAGAAGATGTTGGCAATCCAGGATACTACGCTTATATTGGTAGTACGAATGCCATTGGGCAGGTAGAGTCTGACGGTGTGACTCCTGTTTATGATGAGTTAGCGAGTTATGGATCACGCTTTGTGCAGATTGGTTTTGACGCTGATAATAGAGTGACTGCGGACGACAAAGGAGACTCAAGTCGTATACGTGTAACGGATAATGGCGAAAAGGTGTTTGGAATTACGACAACGGTGGCCTTTACGGGTACACCTGACTCGAACATATTAAATGTTCTCGTAGAACTTAAAAACTCATTAGAGAATGGTTTAGAACCCCCTGAAGGGGTGTTGGATGATTTAAGTGCGGGTATTGACCAGCTTTCTATGGTTCGAGCTGAAATTGGTGGACGACAAAACAGAATTGATGCGCAGTACAATGCAGGAGAGTCTTTTAAATTGGCTCTAGAAGAGCGTCGAATGGGCTTGGAGGATATGGACATCGTTGAAGGGGTTACGGAGTTGACTAAAAACCAGAATGCATTAGAAATGGCGCAGCAAATTTTCTCTCGTGTGCAATCCATGTCTCTGTTTCAGTATTTGAGATAAGGTTAGCAATTACCTGTATTCGCTTTTTTAGAGTTCATTTTTAATTTGGCCTTTTTTTTGCTTAAAGCCTCCTAACCGGAGGCTTTTTTGTGAAAAATCAAACACTGTCATTTTCAATTGTCTTAATCGTTAGCTTTATGTTGATGTTAGCGGGTAGCTATTTATCAAACTTTCAAAACTGGTTGAAATTTAGTCAAGATAACCGTAATAGTGATTTAAATCAATCTGTTATGCCTAGCGGTATACGTGCCATTAGCAGTAGTGATTCTTTCAGAATTGAAAGCACTTTTTCTCATTCAGACATTAATCCCTCATTAGCGAGTGCCATTGATCCACAACCTTTAGAAGTCGCAACACACCACTCAAGTGAAACTGTCAATATTTCAGCACCTAGATTGGCTACCGCCAACACTAATAGAAACGTTATCTCATTAGGGCCAACAGAAGTGCCGACTTTTATTCAGTATGAAGATGAATTGATTCTTGAATTTCCTAAAGACTTAGCGACAGAATCCAATTTAAAGCGGGCGATTAGCAAGATTTTATTAAGTTCGTCTGTTTTAAAAGATAAGGAACTGTTGAGCGTAGGTCCAATTAAAACGCAATACAAACCTCTATTATATAAAAAGGTACTGGATCAATATGGCCAAGCGATTCGATATCCCGCTGCTGCGAATAAGTATGCTGAATATTTACTGGAAAAACACACTCAAGAAGTCGTTGATACGGAAGGGCGTTTTATCATTGTGCAGATTCCTTTGGTTAGCAATCAACTGCCCAGGCATATTGAGCGATATAAGGCGTGGGTAGATAGCTATGGAGAGCGTTTCAAAGTGCCTTCGGATTTGATCTTTGCCATTATGGAGGTTGAAAGTGCCTTTAACCCAAGGGCGGTAAGTAAGTCTAATGCATTGGGTTTAATGCAGATTAAGGCAAATACAGCAGGAAAAGATGTTTTCGAATTGATTGATAATAAAGCTGGTATGCCTAGTCGAACTGAATTATTTGATGCACAAAATAACATTAGAATAGGTTCGGCTTATATGGGATTGTTAAAGTATGAGTATTTAGCGGGTGTTAAAAATGTTAAAAACAGAGAGCTGTTGTTAATTTCTGCCTATAACGGTGGTATATCAACGGTTTTAAAGTTATTTGGTAATACGCCTGACCAGTCAATTACACGGATTAACCAACTTCATCCAAGGCAGGTTTATCGTAGTTTACGTTATAATCATGCTTCAGAAGAAACTCGAAACTATTTAGATAAAGTGTTAAAAACCAAATCCAAATACACTGAAATGCTAGATTTAACGGCATAAGCCACTTGCCGAAAAAGGCGTATTAACGTAACTTATCAACCAAAGAATGATATAAGTAAGAGCAAGTGAAGGTTATGGAACAAAATTACTGGCAAGATAAACAAGTACTAGTGACGGGGGCGGATGGCTTTATTGGTTCGCATTTGGTTGAAGAGTTGGCTAAGGCCGGGGCAAAAGTTCGAGCTTTGGCCATTTATAACTCCTTTAATACTTGGGGGTGGTTGGACTCATCTGATAGTGTTCATGAAATAGAAGTGGTTTCAGGTGATGTTCGAGATCCTTTTCTATGCCAAAAAATTACTCAAGATTGCCATACGGTGTTTCATCTGGCCGCACTGATTGCCATTCCTTATTCTTATGTAGCGCCTAACTCTTACGTTGAAACCAATGTCAACGGTACCTTAAATATTGCCCAAGCCTGTTTGGATAATGGGGTGCAGCGTTTAATGCATACCTCAACGTCCGAAGTCTATGGCACGGCGCAGTATGTTCCCATTGATGAAAAGCATCCCATGCAAGCTCAGTCTCCTTACAGCGCCAGTAAAATTGGGGCGGATGCCATGGCCATGTCCTATTTTAATGCTTTTGAGATGCCCGTTTCGATTGCGCGTCCATTCAACACTTATGGCCCAAGACAATCAGCTAGAGCAGTCATTCCAACGATTATTACGCAAATTGCCAATGGTAAAAAAGAGATTATGTTGGGGGATACCTCTCCTACTCGTGACTTTAATTATGTGAGCGATACCTGTCGTGGCATGATGGCGATTGCCCAATCAGAACAGGCCATTGGCCAAGCGGTGAATATAGGGTCAAACTTTGAAATTTCTGTGCAAGATACCTTAGAGATGATTAAAGACATTATGGGCAGTGATGTGGTGTTTGTACAAGACGAACAACGTTTGCGCCCTAAAGATTCTGAGGTATTTAGGCTATGGTGCGACAACCGGTTGATAAAAGAATTAACAGGATTTGAGCCACAATTTGATATTCGAGCAGGTCTGTCTGCAACGGTTGACTGGTTTACACAGGAAGAGAATTTAAAACGTTATAAAGCTGATATTTACAATGTCTAGTCAATCGGATCCTAACGCTTTAAAAATAGCGCCACTGATTCAGGCCATCAAAGACTATTATCAGACATCTGACTTTATTCCTCTGCACGCTCCGTGTATTGGTAGCCTTGAAAAACAGAAATTAAATGACTGTATTGATTCTACCTTTGTCTCATCAGTAGGGCAGTTTGTTACTGACTTTGAACAGCAGTTTATTGACTATACGGGAGCAGAGCACGCCGTTGCGGTGGTCAATGGCACTATGGGGCTGTTTTTAGCCCTTAAGGTGGTCGGTGTTGAGGCCAATGATTTGGTATTAACACAATCTCTGACATTTGTGGCCACGCCCAACGCCATTAATATGCTACACGCCGATCCACTATTTTTAGATGTCGATCAAAACTCATACGGGCTTTCTGCAGATGATCTAGAAAATTTTTTAGTTCACCAAACAGAACAGCAAAACCAGAGTTGTGTTCATAAAGAGAGCGGCCGTCGTATCTCTGCTTGCGTACCGATGCATACTTTAGGCTTCTCAGCAGAAATTGATCGTATTGTGAGCTTATGCCGAACACATAATATTAAAGTCGTTGAAGATTCAGCTGAAAGCTTGGGTTCATTTTATCAAGGGCAGCATACTGGTACTTTTGGTGATATTGGCGTGTTTAGTTTT
>Ga0316204_10003467_pt1 | contig 31467 bp, 27 predicted proteins | sample 6monrhotite_MG_2_FD_205661 | JGI IMG/M metagenome (GOLD analysis project Ga0316204, IMG submission 205661) | Microbial mat bacterial communities from mineral coupon in-situ incubated in ocean water Damariscotta River, Maine, United States -... | ecosystem: Environmental > Aquatic > Marine >... | reverse complement strand
GACTAGCAAGCTATCAGCAAATGAATGTTGTTTTAGATTTTTCCAAGCCATTTTATTTTATTCGTTTTTGAAAAATGGTATTATAACATCTCTGATCTGACTTTGCTCTTTCGTGCAAAGGTCTCATGAGGTTTAGTATTTAGGCTTTATCAACCCCACCTGCCAAATAACACCTCGTTCATATTCTTTTAATTGTTCCTCAACTCCTAAGATACAGGCGAATAATGCCATTCTCACTAGTACGCCATTATCTGTTTGCCTAAAGATTGCCAGCCCAGGCTCTGCATTTAAATCGTTATCTAACTCATTTGCATCGTTTCTGGAATCCCTTGGTAATGGATGCATAATAACGGCATTAGGTAAGCAATGTTGAGAGTAAATGTTTTTGTTTAACCGAAAGTAACCTTTATAACGATTGGCTTGATCTTCTGATGAGAACCGTTCTTCTTGAATGCGTGTCTGATATATAATATTGGCTTTAGATAAACCTTTTTCTAAATCGCTACCTATCTCTATTTGGTGACCCGCATTGGTTAACATGTCAACGTAATGATCTGGCAGTCTTAACGCTTCTGGCGAAACTAATTGAATTTTTAAATTTTTGTACAAGGAAAGTAAATGACATAAAGAGTGAACCGTTCTTCCATGTTTTAAGTCACCTAATAAAGTTAAGCTGAGATCTTGAATATTTTGATTGAGTCTGGCTAATTCATTCTTAATAGTAAATAAATCCAATAAGGCTTGTGTCGGATGTTCATTTGAACCATCACCACCGTTGATGACGGGCACACGACTTCCCTCGGCGAATTCCATCACCGAATGCGGGCTTGGGTGACGCATTGCAATGATATCACTATAACCCGACAAAACTTGCGCAGTATCATAAAGTGACTCGCCTTTTGCAAGCGCAGAATTAGATAGTCCGGTTGTTTCCCGAACTTCTCCTCCAAGTAAATTAAAAGCGCTGCCAAAACTCACTCTGGTTCGGGTACTTGCTTCAAAAAACATATTGCCGAGTACTGCACCTTCGAGAACACGGGTCATTTTTTTGCGTGTCGCATAGGGACGCATTAATTCTGAGATCGTAAATAAATATTCGATCGAATCGAGAGGTATGTCTTTCACTGACAATAGATGCTGACCTTTAAAGTTCACCTATGGATTTCCTCTCAGCAAGATCGGCATTAAACCGGATTTGGGCACTAAATAGGGTTCGAGGGAGTATTTTAATCGCTTTTTCTCAATATGGATATTATTTTAGTTGGTTATTCAAAGCTAATTAGATCTAAATCGCTTAGATCAAAGCATCATTTGAAGCAGTTTATCCAGTTTTGGTTTAATCATGATTTGGCAATAACCATGAGAGGAATTTCGCTGGTAATAGTTTTGATGAACCGCCTCAGCAGGATAGAATTTTATAAATTCTGCCACTTGAGTCACGATTGGCGTTTGAAAATTCTTTTGATATTCCTCAATGCTTGCTTCTATCGCCTGCTTTTGTTCTTCGTCTTGGTAACACACTATAGAGCGATACTGGGTACCAAAGTCATTTCCTTGACGATTTAGGCTTGTTGGATCGTGCATCGCAAAAAAGATCTCTAATAGCTGGTTTTGACCAATGATTAACGGGTCGTAGTCGACTTTTACCACTTCAGCATGACCGGAATCACCACTGCAAACTTCGTTGTAGGTTGGATCATTTGTCTCTCCACCAGAGTAGCCAGAAGTGACGAGATGGACGCCTGGACATTGCTTAAATACTGCATCTAAACACCAAAAGCACCCAGCGCCTAATACTAATGTTTGAGGATTTTGCATGGTTAAGCCCCTTTTTATAAATCTTGCAAGAAGTCCAGTTTTGAATTTACCCCTGTAAAAGAGTAGGATAGCTAACTATTGGGAGGAAAGCTACGTTCTTTCAAGCAGTTGGCTCTCGTAGTTCGTTTAAAAATTAAGGATAAACCACAATTATGTATCGATTTTTGGTCAGATTGGTCATTTTCGCCTTGGTAATAGCAATAAGTCTGTATATCGGTGTGCAATGGAAATTAAAAGAAGACTTAAAATATATTGCTGACAAACTCGCCCCGAATATAACGTTTGATTATCAAAGCTCTAGTTTGACCCCCAGCGGTAAGATCGTCGTCACTGATATATCGTTGTATGTTCGATCACAAGACCTGAATATGTCAGTGGGCAAAGTTGAATATTCAGCTGGTTCTATTTGGGATATGGCATTTTTTAAAAACCAATTAGATGATAAGAAACTCCCTAAGAAAATGTATTTATCCATTGATAATTTGATTATCCCGCTAACTCCCACGTTAGTTAAAACGATTGCACTATTTGAGCGACGTTCAACTTGGGATACACTGAATTCATCGGCTTGTGGCGACGTAAAAAGTTTTGGTATCAATGAATATTTAAATATGGGTTACGATTTCATTGTGCTATCGAGTGAGTCAGAATTTTATCAAGATAGTTACAGTGGAAATTTGGTCGCTAGAGGATCCGTTGATATAGAAGAAACCAGTAAAGTTAGTTATCAATTCAATTTGTCAGGAATTTATGAAGCAGTCGGAAGTTCAATCAGTGATGAAAATATGCCCACGTTTGAGTCCTTAAATATCGACTTTCAGGACACTGGTTACAATCGCCATCGAAACGAATTTTGTAGTTTAAAAACCGGATTGAGTGCGGATAAATATATCGAAAAACACATAAAAACGATCGTAGATACATTAAAGTCAGTCGGCATTCAAATGACTTTGGCTAGCCAGCGTAGTTATAAAGATTTTTTACAACCAAGCAGTAGATTTCAAATATCTATGGAGCCAAAACCCAGTTTCTCAGTGGATGATTTTGGCTATTATGATGAAAATGAATTGAGGGATATACTTGGCTTAAAATTATCGGTAAACGATCAGAATGTTGAAAGTGTCTTTGATCAATGGTCGCTGGAAAAGTTTGAACAAATAGTGATTGAAGGTACTGCGATTGAAAATAATGATTTATTTAAACCACGTTATGAAAACGTCCTTATTAAACGTTCTTTTGAAAAGGAATCCTTATCGTCGGTAGGTAAATTTATTAATTATAAAGTGAAAGTTATTCGTAATGATGGAAAAATATTTCAAGGAAAACTCACGAAAATAAATGATAACAAGCTGTTTATTTCCATGATGATTGAAAAAGGTATTGTAAAAATATCAGTTGAAACCGGTCTAGTGAAAGAGTTTTTTGTTTATCGGTAGTGTAAAATATAAAGTCATAAAAATGGTTTTACGATCGCAAGGATCACTACAGCGAAAAGAATGAGTACCGGGAATTCGTTAAAAAAACGGAAATATACATGAGTCTTATTCGACTGTTGCTGCACAAATTTTTTCAAATAATGACCACAAATAAAATGATATACAATAAGCAAACTGACCAACGCGAGCTTTACCTGTAGCCATCCAACTTTTAGTAACGATGGATTTAATATCAACATCCAAATTCCAAGTGCTGCGGTGAATATCATAAAAGGCGTTACAAAACGATACAGTTTTTTCGCCATGGTCAGCAAATGCTGGTAAGTATCACTCGATTCAGCCATAGCGAGATTAACAAAAATTCGGGGTAAGTAGAATAATCCTGCAAACCAGCTGGTCATGAATATAATATGTAAAGCTTTTAACCATAAGTAAGACATTTTTCTATCGCCATTTTGATTGTGTTATTTCGTTCATATCATTTCGATTGAGTCGTCTATAAATGATCATTTTATCGAGATCGACATTTTTAAAGTTAATTGAGGTTAAGCTATAAAGTAACTGAAATCAAATTTAACTTATAGCGATTTTATTGGAGATTTTACTAATTGTTCTATAATCGATGAAATAAATTGTATCCCCTTTGTTCCTTCGGTAGAATCCGCGTCGCTTCGCGCGTGATTAATCAAATAATTGGGCTAGAGCATCTCTGAGCTAGCTATTAAAAGTTGGACTAGTATCAATAGACAGTTAAAGCCGAATTTCATTTAGGTCAAATATGTTACTACATTCAACAAAACAAGATTGGTTAGGCAATATTCGTGGCGATGTGCTGGCCGGATTGGTGGTCGCGTTGGCGCTGATCCCGGAAGCGATCGCTTTTTCGATTATTGCCGGTGTCGATCCTAAGGTCGGATTGTATGCTTCTTTTTGTATTGCTGTAATTACCGCATTTATTGGCGGTCGACCAGGAATGATCTCAGCCGCTACTGGCGCTATGGCTTTACTGATGGTGATGTTGGTTAAACAGCATGGTTTACAATATCTTCTTGCAGCAACACTTTTAACCGGCGTCATTCAGATAGCCATGGGATATTTAAAATTAGGAAGCTTGATGAGCTTCGTCTCTCGCTCGGTGGTAACAGGCTTCGTCAATGCACTGGCGATACTGATCTTTATGGCGCAATTGCCCGAGCTGACTGATGTCACTTGGCATGTTTATGCCATGACGGCGGCAGGGCTTGGTTTTATTTATTTATTTCCCTTTATTCCTATTGTAGGAAAGTTAATACCTTCTCCGTTAGTTTGTATTTTGTCATTAACAGCGTTTACAATGATCGTTGGTATTGATATTCGCACTGTTGGTGATATGGGAGAACTGCCAGATACATTGCCTATTTTCCTTTGGCCGGAAGTTCCTAGAACATTTGAAATGCTTGAAATTATTTTTCCTTATTCAATGGCTTTAGCGGTGGTTGGTTTGTTGGAGTCGCTAATGACAGCAACTATTGTTGACGATTTAACCGATACGCCCAGCGATAAAAACCGGGAATGTAAAGGGCAAGGATTTGCCAACATTGGCTCGGGTTTATTAGGAGGAATGGCTGGTTGCGCGATGATAGGACAATCGGTGATCAACGTAAAATCGGGTGGGCGGGGTCGTCTGTCGACGTTGGTGGCAGGCGTGGTATTGCTTATTATGGTCGTTTTTTTAAATGATTTAGTTGCTCAAATACCAATGGCTGCGTTAGTTTCAGTGATGATCATGGTGTCTATAGGGACTTTTGACTGGAACTCGATCAAAAACATCAAAAAACATCCACTGTCGACCAATGTTGTGATGATTTCGACGGTAGTCGTTGTGGTTTGGACGCATAATTTGGCATATGGAGTATTTGTTGGAGTGCTATTAGGTTCACTATTTTTCGCTAACAAAATCAGTCATTTCATGTACGCGGAGAGTGAGCTAGATGAGGAAACCAACACACGAACCTATTTTTTCCACGGGCAAATATTTTTTAACTCTTCCGCAAAATTTTTAGATAATTTTAACTTTAAAGAAGCCGTTTCTAAGGTGGTAATTGATTTAAGTAGAGCACACTTCTGGGATATTACTGCGGTTCACTCGCTCGACATGGCGGTTATAAAATTTAGACGCGAAGGCGCTCAAGTTGATATTATAGGACTTAACCAAGCAAGTGAAACAATTGTCGATAGGTTTGGTGTACATGATAAGCCAGAAGAACTAGAAAAAGTATTAGGAGGTCACTAGTGCAAAATCATAATAAAAATTCCGAAGCGCTTTTTGCAGGAGCAAATGTTTTAGCTTGTATTGATGGCTCATCTGTCAGCGAATCGGTTTGTGATTACGCCAGTTGGATTGCTTCAACACTCAAGCGACCTTTGAAACTTGTTCACACAATTGAGCAAAATCGCAACCCTGCGGTTTCAGATTATACCGGGGCTATTGGCTTGGGCAGTCAGCAGGATTTACTTGTTGAACTAACAGAAATTGAGCAAAATCGATCGAGCCTTTTGATTAAAAAAGGTCAACTCATGCTCAAGGAGGCTAAAAAACGAGTATTGGAATTCGGAGTCGACGAGGTTGAAACCTATCAACATCACGGAAGCTTAACAGAATCTCTGGTCGAGCTAGAAGATGACATTAGAGTCATGGTTATTGGGATCAGAGGAAAGCAACACGATAATAAAAAAGATGGAATAGGTCATCAATTAGAGTCAGTTTTACGTACGATGCATAAACCTATTTTTGTAGTAAATACTGAATTTAAACAACCTAAAACGGCGATGCTTGCGTACGATGGAAGTGTTTCGTGCAAAAAAGCATTGCAAATGGTTGCTTCGAGTAAATTGTTCAAAAATATGCCATGTCACCTTGTGCATGTTGGAAATAACGGCGATAAAATTTTGGACGAAGCGACTAAAGAACTGTTGGATGCCGGAGTTGAAGTCGTGACTGTTCAGCTAAACGGACAAGTTGATGAAACACTTGCTAACTATCAGTTAGAAAAGAATATTGATCTTACTTTAATGGGGGCATTTAGTCATAATCGTTTTAGGGATTTTTTGCTAGGAAGCTTCACAGCCAAGATGCTTACAGCCACGAATAGACCGATACTATTTCTTCGATAACAGTACGATTACCTTAGATAACAGTACTATTTTTTGAATGACTTAAACGATGTTTAAGTATGATGTGTTATTCCTTTATTCAGAAGCCGCTATCTGATGAACCGAAAAAAGATAAGACAGAAAAGTAAAAAATCGTTAAACTATGATGTAACATTAATTGTCTGACTTATCGGTTGAGTACAGATGTCTTCAAAAATCATATCTAAACTTTTCTGGCTATTTGCATTTTTTTGTTTTCTGCTCATCGTTCAGTCAGAAAAAGAAGCACTTCCCGTAAAATCATCTGCACTTGTCAGTCAATCAATCGATAAAGATCAAATTCAAAAAAACTACCCCATTTTTTATGCAAGTTATAAAAAGTTGAAAGCTGAAAAGGATGATGCTAAAAAACTAATCATCATTTCTGAAGCGTTAAAAATCGCTAAAAAAGAAGGATTTGGTAATAAGAAACTATTGCAAGAACTGAATATAACTGCCGGAAATATACATCAGTCCCGTTGGCATGTCATCTATGCGATTGATAATTTTAAAGCTGCCCAGACATATATTTTTGATAAAAATGTTGATAATCGAATCAAAGAACTCAGGAAACATTTAACAAAAGTAGAAGCGGAACGAGGACTAAATGATGATTATATAGCAACGAAATATTCCGGTCCTGCAAAAGTGTTTAGAGGAAAAATACTAGTAGCTTATGTATTTGTGGATGAAGGAATAAGAACTCGATGGAGTAATAAAACCAAATTACGAACACAGCAGATATTAGAGTTAGTACAAGAGTGGCAAACCACTAAAGCTAAAGAATACCAGGTCGAAGATATTGAGTTTATTAATAAGACTTTTGTCGCAAGAAAAAATCCATCGCTCAAGCATCAACCCAAAGTGTTATTTGATAGTTCAAATGCTGATGTTGATCAATTTGTCGTTTCGATTGCGGAAAGCCTTGGTGAAAAAAATATCGGCGATTTTATCGAGAAACAAATGACACTATCAAGTGCTGATCAAGGTGTGGTGTTTTTACACACTAATTTAAACCAGCGTTCGTTCGCACATCGATGTGGCTATACTCACAAAAAACAAACTTGGGTTAACAGTAAATATGAAACGGTAATGATTTCTCAATGTAGAGATGAATACATCATGTTGATGGAGGAAGTCAAACGAAATCGGTGGGATAAAATGCATTATGCGCAAGCTCATGAAATGATGCATGTGTTTGGGGCTGCAGATCTTTACAATGTAAAAAAAGCCAGTGACTATGCTGTAACAGATATTATGAATTTTCAAAGTAAACAGCTAAATAATTCCAACGTTGAGCCTATTACCGCGTACGCTATTGGTTGGAAGCAAAAAGCGCCTCAAGCGCCCTTTAAAATTATCGAGCGGTAGATTTTTATTAAAATAATTTGAAAATAGTTGGATTGTAAATATATTTGAGAGGAGATAAATATGGAAACGAGTTCACTTGAACAAACATTTACTTTTTTAGGAATTAATTTGGTTTACGCATTAGTCACTCTACTGGTGAGTGTTTTTGCATTAGTCATTATTGATAAATTTGTGTTTACGAAAATTGATTTTATTGATGAAATTAAAAAAGGAAATATTGCTGCGAGCATATTTCAGAGTACTATTTTAATTTTTATTGGTTTAGTCGTTGCTGTGTCTATGAGTTAGATAAATATAGCCGCAGATTTAATCCTTAAGTACTCAATATTTTAGATTTATGGGTTTTCGGTTGATTTTCGAACTGATAATGAGGGAATAGTGTCGGGACGGTCAAATAGCACTGGACTTTCCAGTTAACTGCTCTTATTCTTGAATTGTTGTACTAAGTTGTAAATTAAATTATGTACTTATTTGGTTGAATCTAAGAGGTATTAATTTTTAGTATAGCTCAAACTACAAATCACTTATGAATCAATGGAGACACCAGCATGAAATGCTTTGGCTTTGCGTTCATTATCATTATTTTTTGTACTATTTCATCCATATCCACTGTGGATTATTCTTTTGTAAAGCAAGAAAAAGTTGGATTTTCTTCCGAACGTTTAAATCGATTGGGTCAGTTGATCGAAACTCACGTTGAACAAAATAAATAGCCGAATTTATAAATCCAAAAAATTTTGAACTTAATCTTTAAAATAGTGAGTTTGAATACAAATTGGTTTAAGGATTTTGAGATATAGACACAACGTTATAACTACGAAGAATAGCGTCTACTGAATGAAAAATATGTATAAAAAAAGTATAAAGCTTAGAATAGTGATGTCACTGGTATTTATTGTGTCAGGCGTTCTGATTGTTTCAGAATCTTACCAATATAAATCGGCGTACGACATTGCTACAACGGAGTTAGATAAACTGTCAGAGCGAGTTATTACGCGATTAGCTGAAAATCTTGTTCTACCTTTGTGGGAGATTGATATCCATTGGGTAGATAGAACAATTACCACTGAGATGAAAGATAAACGAATCTTTGCAGTTTTTATTTCTGGTGCAGGTGTTTTCTCGGTTGCAAAGAATCGAGATCCTAAAGGACAGATTGTTGTGGCGACAAAAGATATTAAGTCAGGTATGCATATTGTCAAAAGTAAGGATGTCTTCAGAAAGGGAGAAAAAATAGGTAGCGTAAAGATTTATGTGACGCGACAATATATGGAACGTCGACTTAAAGAAGAAGCCGTCGAAAGAATTTCAATCACTTTAGCGATCATTGTTTCAATGATCTTTTTTCTTGTGCTGATGTTAAATCGGATCATCATTAAACCATTATCGTTGCTTGTTGACGCCATAAAAGCAATTAGTAAAGGTCAATATGAATACGATATCGATCTTTCTCAACACGGAGAGATCGGTCTACTCAGTCATGAGTTTAACGACATGCGTCGGAATGTACTGCTGCGTGAAAAACAATTACAAGATAGTCAGGCACAAGAGCATTTACTACTTGATTCAACCGCTGAAGCTATTTATGGGATTGACATCGAGGGTGACTGTACTTTTATTAATCGTTCTTGTCTGAAAATGATGGGGTACGAGAGTTCTTCAGAGTTGCTCGGTAAAAATATGCACAAAATGGCGCATTCTAGTCATTCAAGTAAAACTAATATCCCATTGGAAAAAAGTCACATTTATCAAACGTTAAAAAACAAAAAAACGGCACATATTGAAGACGAAATGATGTGGCGTAAAGATGGAACTCGCTTTGCCGTGGAATACTGGTCACATCCCATCATAAAAGACGATGAATGCATCGGTGCGGTGGTTACGTTTCTTGATATTACAAAACGTTTAGCAGTACAAAATGCTTTACAAGATCGAGAGCAAGACCTTGCGATCACTCTAAATAGTATTGGTGATGCGGTAATAGCGACGGATTCGAAAGGTCGAGTGTCGAGAATGAATCCTATTGCAGAAAATTTAACTGGCTGGTCTTTTCAACAAGCAAAAAATAAATTGTTGAAAGATATATTTCCTATTATTGATGCGTCCACTCGCGAACAAATTTTAAACCCGGTTGAGAAAGTTCTAGAAACAGGGGAAACAATTTATTTGAGCAACCACACCACGTTGATTGCCAAAGATGGAACAGAACGCCAGATAGCCGATTCCGCCGCGCCTATAAAAGATTCTGATGACAATATATTGGGAATGGTGTTGGTTTTTAACGATGTTACCGAACAATATCGTTTGCGGGAACAAGCTGGTTTAGTACAACAAGAGCTGCATAGTAGAGAGCAAGAACAACGAGAAATAATTGATTTTATGGTCAACGCGGTGATTAGTATTGATGAAACAGGCACTATCTTGAGTTTCAACACGGCTGCTGAAAACCTATTTGGTTATACTTTTGAAGAAGTTTATGGAACCAATATCAGGCGACTAATGCCTGAACCTTATTCAAGCGAACATGACGGTTATTTGAGCCATTATTTGCACACCAACGAAGCGCATATTATTGGATTGGGTCGAGAAGTTAAAGGATTAACTAAGCTCAATCAGGTTTTTCCGATGCGATTACTTGTCGCTGAACTACCTATCGCCCCTGATGGTAGACGCCGATTTATAGGTTCTTGCGTTGATTTAACCTACGCAAAACATCAGGAAGAGCAACTGCGGCGAACTCAAAAAATGAATGCTCTGGGTAAACTGACTGGAGGTATTGCTCATGATTATAACAATATGCTAGGTGTGATTTTAGGTTATTCCGATCTACTCAAAAGTAAACTCGGCGATCAACCGAAGCTCGCTGGTTATGCGGAACATATTTTACATGCGAGCAAGCGAGGCGCTCAGTTGACAAAAAAATTATTATCATTTTCCCGTATTGAGTCGACCAAAGCGACTAGGATCGATCTCAATAGAGTTTTGTTAGAACAACAAGACATGCTGCAAAAAACACTGACTGTGAGTATCAATCTGGAACTGGATACAGCAGATGATCTCTGGGCGACCTGGTTAGATAGCAGTGATTTAGAAAATGCTATTTTAAACATGAGTATTAACGCAATGCATTCCATTAAGGACGGTAAAAACAAAGGGTCACAATCGCAATTAACGATCCGTACGAATAATCGTAACGTAAACCAACGTGACGCATTAACTCTCGGCTTAGATGCTGGTGACTATGTTCAACTGAGTTTAATTGATTCTGGGACGGGTATGGAAGAGTCTGTCAAAGAGCGCATATTTGATCCATTTTTTTCAACAAAAGGAGAAGAGGGTACAGGTCTTGGACTTTCACAGGTTTTTGGTTTTGTAACTCGGGCGGGCGGTGCAATTCATGTTTATTCAGAAGTCGGTCATGGTAGCCAATTTACGCTATACTTCCCAAGATACATCGAAAATAATGGCAAGGAAAATGACAATAACACCTTGTCAGAAGTTAGTTATAAGGGCACAGAAACGATCCTTGTGGTAGATGATGAAGAGGCTTTACGGGTTTTATGTACTGAGCTACTCAGTCAGGAAGGCTATCAAGTCTTTTGCGCGGACGGAGGCAAGCAAGCGTTGGATATTTTAAAACATGAGCAAATTGACTTGGTCTTATCGGATATCATTATGCCCGAAATGGATGGCTATCAGTTATCAGCAATAATACAAGAGCAATATCCACAGATAAAGATTCAGTTAGCCAGCGGTTTTTCTGACGAACGGCATAAAGAAATAGTTGACGAAGATTTACGAATGAATTTATTGTACAAACCTTATAATTCACAAGCATTACTTAAAAACGTTCGGGGATTACTCGATACTAGTGCTTAAAAGTAATCAAATCAGTCATTTGAAATTACATGGAAAAATTTTATGAGTGAACCAACTATATACATCATTGATGATGATCAACAAACTGTCGAATTACTATTAGAATATGCCGATTTACTGGGATATCGAGCAAAGGGCTACACAGCTGCGTCGAATTTTTTTAATGATACTGAAGTTTTCGTAAGTGGATCCTTCATTGTTTTAGATCTTAATATGCCGGATATGGATGGTATTGAAGTCATGAGGCATATGGTTAAGGTTGATAATCGTCTTCCTTTTATCCTGGTTAGTGGTTATGATTCTGGTGTATTGCATTCGGCAGAACAACTCGCAAAGGCCTATTCGTTAGATATTATTGCGTCTATCGCTAAGCCATTCGAATTTAAAGTATTCAAAGATATTTTACATTTAAGGGGGGTGCTGAAGACGGATACTCATTCTGCAGATCAAATAAACTCACCTGCTGAATTACCAATCACTGTATTCGAGTTGGAAACTGCAATACGTCAAAATCAATTAGTACTTCACTACCAAGCCCAAATCAGTATAAAAACTGGTAGATTGACGGGAGTGAAAGCACAAGTTAATTGGCAGCACCCTCAGCACGGATTAATTGCCCCTGAATTATTTATCCCCTTGGCTGAAACGAACGGACTCATCGCGGAAATGACAGCAAAAATTATAAAATTAGCGGCAGAGCAAACCTTACGTTGGAAATCACAAAAAATAATCTTGAAGGTCTCTGTCAATATTTTGGCTGAAAATATTACCTCGCTTTCCATGCCGGAACAACTCAGCAGAATACTCGAACTACGAAATTTAGATCCGTCAATGTTGACGCTTGAAGTAACCGAAAGCGCTTTAATGGGCGAACTGGTTACCTCTTTGGATATACTCACACGGCTTAGAATGAGAGGAGTAGAGCTTTCGATAGGAGATTTTGGTACCGGTCATTCGTCGTTATCTCTTTTGTATAGAATGCCTTTCACTGAACTCAAAATTGATAGTAGTTTTGTGACTAACATGTCTCGAGATAAAGAGGCACAAGGGATCGTTAGGACTTGTATTAAACTAGGGCATGAATTAAATATGTCGGTCGTGGCTGAAGGCGTTGAAAGTAAAGAAACGTTCGATCTTATAAACGATATGAATTGCGATATTGCTCAAGGAAGTTTTATTGCTGATTTTATGCCCGCTGAAGACTTAATTCTTTGGATGAGAAAGAGAGAGCAACTGAACGTATCTAATCAAGCTCTGAATTAAAAAAGCGCTCAAGGTTGGCAAGACATGCATCCCATCCCCGGTTATGCATGTTCCGTGATTCTTCCGATGGGAATAGTGAATGCACCAATTTTAATTCGGCTCGGTTGGCAGAAACTTCGCGAAATTTAAGGGTTACCAAACTATCGGTGGCTATAGCAGAATGCCAGGAAAATTTTATCAATGAATATCGAATAATGTCTTTGTATTGTCCTTTCATTTTCGATTCCGTAGCATTTTCAAAATACATCGTTATAGAAAACTGACCATCAATGGTAAAGTTAGATTCAACGGAAGAATCTTTAAATTTTTCAGAGGCAGCAAGAAACCACTTAGCCATAATATTTGCATTTGACCAAGCGTCAAATAATTCCCGTTTGCTGCAGCTGAATGTTTTCTTAATGACGAGTTCATCATTTTTCATGACAATTATTCCTTAATATTAATAAAATTTTCCAGTTCTTGAAAACGACTGTTCCAGAAATTTTGATACATACTAATATAGGTTGCTATCTCTTTCCAGATATTATCATTCATGCGACAAAATACCTGTTTGCCTTGTTTTGTTTTGTGTAAAAGTTCAGCATCTTGCAGTTGTTTGATATGTTTGGAAATCGCACTGAGTGTCATATCAAAACTTTCCGCCAATTCACTAACGCTCTTTTTTCCATCAGACAATTGTTCTAAGATATCTCGGCGGCGACTGTCCGAAAGTGCAAAAAAGATGAGATCTAAACGTTTTTTAGTTTCCATAACTGGAAAGTATACACCCATAAAAAACCATTTCAACCATATATATATCTTTTAGATCAATAAGATAGACAACAATAAAATTTTTCATTTAACGGTGTATGAAAACCATATTAAATCTCTATCATTGACCAGGCATTAAGTTATTTTTGCATTTGCCACAATCATAATTAACAGACCTAACTAATAGGAGAAACAAAATGAGTAATATATCTTTAAAAATTGGTGTAGCTGCAAACCAAGAGCAAACTTTAAAAGCATTAAACACTACCGAGGGGTTATCTAAATGGTGGACCAATGATGTTAGCGGTGAAACTAGCGAAGGTGGTGTTATTCTTTTCCGATTTGGTGAAGGGGGGCTTGATATGCAAGTCACAAATGATACCAATGATGGTATTGCTTGGAAATGCATAGCCGGTCCCGATGAATGGATAGGCACCGAAGTCGTTTTTACTTTAAAAGATGAAAACGAAACAGTGATTTATTTTCAACACAAAGGCTGGGAAGAAGAAAACCCTTTTCACTATCATTGCTCAATGAAATGGGCGACTTTTTTGCTAAGTTTAAAGCAGTATTTAGATGAAGGAATCGGACAACCGTTTCCTGATGATCAAAAAATATCGACGGTTGCTTGAGTTTTAAATTAGAGATATAGTGACAGCTTGGTTGTATGCCTTACCAGAGACAATAATAGAATGAAGTATCAGGGAAGCTGCCATTGTAGCACCATTCAATTTGAGTTCGAATGCGAAAATATTGACTCGGCGATTCAATGTAATTGTTCTATTTGAATTCGAAAAGTGGACTTGCCTTTAAACTATCGGAATCAGAAGTTGATAAATTGATCGCAAGCAAAAAAGCGGTGCCATTGAAGTATTTTGAAAAAGGACATATTAAAAAAGGTTATGCAATGTTTGAAAATCCAGAAGATGAAAAGCTCGCTAAATGGAAAAAATATTTTTTAAAGGCGATTCAATGTACACTGTAATAAATTGTTTCTGATAAATATGATTGGTTTAAGGGAAAACTAATGTTTCGAAGTTCATTTTTGATGATTTCACTTATAACCCTTTGTGCAAATGTTTATGCAGAAGGCATTCTTATAGGTGAAAAAATTACCATTGAGTCAAAAATATTAGAAGAGAAAAGCTTATATCTCGGTTGACCCTGGTATTGGTGGGACGATCAATTCATGTTGAAACGGAGTGACCATTTCCTAAAGAATATACTCTTAGACAAGAAACGTTTATTCATTGCGTCGTCGCGTAGAGTGGGAGTTGTATACCCAAAAACAAATTATACTATAGAAATAATTAATAAAATGAAGTCTTCACAAAAAAAGGGTTTAGCTTTTGGTTCTGTTATTTATGATCTTGAAGAAAATCATCAGTCAATGCCTACAATAAGTTTTTATCAAGGGTTACGTTTTATTTTTGATGGCTATATGATTGATGAAGAAACTAGATTTCGTTCAGCGAATGAACTTAAAAAGCATTTTGAAGCGATATCTAAACGATTAGGCTCTCATTTTTATTTGAGAGAAGATATCATTAATTGGTTCGGTCATGATCGTTTAAAGAATGATCAATTTGGTATTGATATAGATAGAGCGATTGAGTTTTTCAAGATGAACGTTGAAAACTATCCCGAGTCGATAAATGCTTGGAAAAGTTTACGAGAAGGTTATTTGGTAAAAGGTAATGAGGCTCTTGCTTTACATGCTTTAAAAAAATATCAGGAATTGGAAAATAGATGAGAAATATAAGAATATTGAGCTTTTTAGTCGTTTTTGAATAATGCTTCAGCGATAGTGATACGTCATGATATGCCAGCCAGTTAGCACTGTTCTGGTGGCAGCGGTAGTCCATCTATCGCATATGTTGATAACTTACCATATTTGATTGGTCTTTCTACTTGGCAATTCATTGATGGAGAAATGGGTTCGCTGTAAGAAGGTTTGTATGGAACTCTGGTTTACCAAGTGAGAATTTCAGGTTATTTCGATTGGATTAAAAACGTAATAAAAAATGGTTAGGTATTTAATAGAAATCTTAACAATATGAAACCAAACACATACTTCGTTAAAAACATCATTAAATATCCAGATGCATCCTAATATTTTTAATTGAAAGCAATAAAGTCATCGACTCATTCAAAGTGCCTTGAAAGCCATAATTCAAATAAAATTGTTTGGCTTGATCTGATATAGCATGAACTAATAGACCTCTGACACCAACATTTTTTGCGATAGATAAAGTGCGAAACATGGTGTCTTTTAATAATCCTGCCCCGAGTCCATGGTTTTGAAATTTTTTATCAATCGCAAGTCGAGCCAGCACTATAACGGGGATAGGCTCGGGCATATTACGACTAAATGATTTTGGTGCAATAATCCTCTCTACACTGCCTGTAGCAAGAGCATAATAGCCGACTACTTGTTGTTCTGTATCACAAATAACGAAAGTGCGACTCGCACCATTCTTTTGATTTTTAAGCGCTCGTTTTTTTAACCAATCATCGAGAGTCGTTACTCCAGAACAAAAAAAAGATGTATCATGAACATCAGTTAGAACATCTGGAGCAGTTATTTTTCCCAAGGGGAAGGCTCTTTCAGTAGTACTTTTAATTTGTTATTTGCTTTTATTGGTGCATCAAGTGCGATCTTAAAATTTTCAAAATCTTTATCGTTTAGGCAAAAAAGGCGCTGATCTAACAATACATTTTCAGCTTCACGGCATGCAACATCCAAAATAAAAGCACTTCTATCTTTATTCAAAAGTGCGGCGGCCTTTGTGAGTAGCGTAGCTTGGCTCGGCTCGACTCGCATATTAATTGGGGCTGTTTTAGACATAATATAAACCTCAGGTATATCTACTGACTACACAGTTTAGTGTATCTAATGAATATACACAAGCGCTTAATTATTTGATTCAAATTACTTGGTTCTAAGAAATATTAGTCTCTAATAACTTGACGAAAAAATAGGCTTACTGATAAACGTAATTAGTAAACAAAAGGTTCTCAATGATATCTTTACCTGTCTCCTCCTTTAAAACTGCTACAACACTATCTTTCGCTTTGAGGCGCAGTTTTTCTCGTTCGCTAAATGGTTGAATGACCGATTTGTCTTGTTGATTAAAAAAATCAATCAGGTTGTCTTGAATCAGGGGGGTGTGTAACTCGACAAGATCATAGTTTTCCTGTCCGCGAACGGCGATATTAACCTGAACGACGACATAGCCGATTTTTTTGCCTGTTCCTTGGTAAAAAGTAAGGATATTTGGATCGATTTCGAAATACATTATCGGTTCAAGTTCAACTTCTCCACCATCAGTTTCCACCTCTTCTTCGGCTTTTAGCATGTTTGAAGTAATTGTAGATATTACTAATAGTATGAAAAAAAGCCACTTTAGCGTTCTACCCGCCATTTTTACGCTCCAAAATTAAGGTTCTTCTTTTATTATAGTAAAAGTTCAGATTTTCGGGCAGTTCTTTTCTTTTTCAGATTGTTCCCAAATTTTATCGAATTAGGAGCGTTGATTTGTTTAAATTAGGCTACCTATAACGGTGTCACACTAAAGTAATATTATGAGATAATAATCTCGATGTTAACCCGTTTAAGGATCTCTAAGAGATGTTTTTAAAGAAAATTCTGATATGCACAACGGTATTTTGCGTAATTCTGTGTCAAATTCCACCGGTATACAGTCAAGAAATTGCAAAACCAAAGAATATCATTCTCTTTATTGGTGATGGGATGGGATCTGCGCATATTAAGGCATTTAGAATGTTTAAAGATGATCCTGAAACGGAAAATGTTGAAACACTGCTATTTGACTCAATGTTGGTTGGAACTTTAAGAACTGATCCTAAAATGCCATTGGCAGAAAGTTTTTTGCCTTTGAGCATGAAAGAGCAAAATAATGGGGGGGTTACGGATTCAGCAGCTGCAGCGACCGCTTACGCGACGGGTTTTAAAACTATAAACGGACATATTTCTGTTGATGAAGATAATCGCTCTCTTATCACCGTATTAGAAAAAGCCAAACATCTTGGATTATCTACTGGATTAGTCGTCACTTCGCAATTAACTGATGCCACTCCTGCTGTTTTTGCATCTCACATAAAAAATCGTCGAAAGGAGAAAAAAATCGCGAACCAGTATATCGACAATCGTTATAAAGGCATGCCTTATGTTGATGTGTTATTGGGAGGAGGGTCGAAGTATTTTATTCGAGAGGATCGAAATATAGCCAAAGAGTTTGAATCACTCGGATATCACCTTGTCACTAACAAGAAAGATCTTATTAGCTCTGATAATCAACAGTTGTTAGGATTATTTGGAAAAAAAGGCATGGATAAAATGTTAGACAGGGATGTAAATACTCCTTCATTAGCCGATATGACAAATGCCGCGATAAAGCAATTGTCAAAAAATAAAAAAGGTTTTTTCCTTTTAGTCGAGGGAAGTCAAATTGATTGGGCTGCTCATCGAAATGATATTATTGGTGTTATGTCTGAAATGCAAGATTTTGAAGATGCTGTATCGGCTGGTTTAAAGTTTGCTAAAAATAATCAGGAAACACAAATTTTAGTCACCGCCGATCACTCAACTGGTGGTTTATCTGTCGGAAGTGAACAAGATGGAAAGTCTTACTACCAATGGAACAGTCACTTTGTTGCCTCAGCTAAAGCCACCCCGGAAAAAATTATTGAACGAGCCGTCGAGTCGGGCAATCTGTACAGCGAAATTAAAAAATATACTGGTTTTCAATTAAGTAAAAAAGAAATAAAAAAATTAGCTAAAATTGAACCAGAAGAAACTAAAAAAGCGCTTTTCTTTATTACCGGCTTGGTTGATAGGCGAAGCTACACGGGCTGGACAACACATGGTCATACAGGAGTGGATGTCAATTTATACGCTTATGGCTCTCAAAGCCAACAGCTTATAGGACATTGGGATAATACCAAAATTGGAAAATTTATTTTTAAATTATTAGAAGATTTATAGGCTTTACCTAAAGCCTTATTCTTAATAATTGCGTAGTTTGCGTCTCAATAATTTTCCAACCGTTGATTTAGGTAACTCGTCGATAAAGACGACTTGCTTGGGGACTTTGTATGCGGTTAGATTGTCTTTACAAAAGTTAATGACATCAGTCTCTTGAATCTGTAGGTCGCTTTTTACTACAAATAACTTCGCCGCTTCGCCAGATTTAGGATCTTCAACTCCGATACATGCAGATTCTAAGACACCAGTCATATTTGCAACAACGGCTTCTATTTCATTCGGATAAACATTAAATCCTGAAACCAAAATCATATCTTTTTTACGATCCACGATATGGAAAAATCCGTGCTCATCGAGCATGGCAATATCGCCCGTTTTGAAATACCCATCTTTGGTCATCGACTCTGAAGTTGCTTGTGAGTTATTCCAATAACCCTGCATAATTTGCGGACCTTTAGCGCAAAGTTCCCCCGTTTCACCTTGAGCAACTTCGTTTTCGTCGTCGTCTCGAATAGAAATATCGGTTGAAGGAATAGGAATACCTATTCCGCTAATATAACCGTTTTCAGTACCAAGATTAAGAGATAATACGGGCGATGTTTCCGATAAACCATAACCTTCTTTAAGCCTTTTACCTGTCGCCTCTTGCCATTTTTGTGAAACCGCCTCCTGAACAGGAGCGCCGCCACCGACGGTGAGTTTTAGAGTTGAAAAGTCAATATCAGAAAATCCTGGAGTATGCAGCAATCCGTTAAATAGTGTATTCACACCTGTGAATGTTGTTGCTTTAGTATTGCGCCAGGTTTTCACAAAACCAACCATATCTCTGGGGTTAGTGATCAAAACGTTTTTTGCACCAAAACTAAAATAGGAGAGTGTATTTACCGTAAGCGCAAAAATATGATACATAGGGATCGCGGTAATGATGGTCTCTTCACCTTTTATAATCAGGTGTTTTGCAAATTCTTCGTATTGCATGATGTTGGCGATCAGGTTGTTATGGCTGAGCATCGCCCCTTTAGAAAGACCGGTGGTGCCGCCTGTGTATTGCAAAAATATTAGATCATTTCGATCTAATTGAGGCGTTTCTAAAGTTAAATTTTTTCCTTCATTGAGTGCATTGGTAAAAGAGGTGGTTATCTCTAGTCTGGGATCACAAGGTTCATTCGGTAACCCTTTATTGACTAAATCATCTAGACTAACAACAATAATTTTTTTTACACGGGTATTAGTTATCACATCGGCTAGTATTTTAGTCGATGCTGAAAAAATGATGATAGTTTCAACTTGCGCATCATTTAATTGATGTTCCAACTCGTGTGAAGAATAGAGCGGGTTGACACTGACTTGTACAGCGCCCGCGCGAATAATTCCCCACATAGCGATGGCAAAAGAAAAAGTGTTTGGACACATGAGCGCAATCCGATCACCTTTGTTGACTCCGACCTTTTTTTGTAAATATGCGGCAAAATTAGACGATAGTTTATTAACCTGCGCGTAAGTAAGTTCTTCGTCAAAACTGACATAAGCGACTTTGTCTGAATAACGATCAACCGATTGCTGAAAGATGTCCAGCATCGACTGATAATGTTTTGTATCAATGGTTGTTTTGCTATCTTTGGGATAGTTTTTGTGCCACGCTTTTTCCATTTTCTTTCGCTCTTTATGGAACCATTTTTATTTGGTTGCTTTGTTCGATATTAAGTGAAGTACATTTTTAATTTTCGATTGATCTTGTTTCAATTAACGGAATACAAGTATCATATCAATTAATGATGTTGGGCGCGAATAGAGGTTCTCAAATTTTTGTATTTGTTAGCTATGGCTTTAGCGTGATGAAAAAGCTGCCTGATATAAGTCTTCGACCTAATCGTATTAAATGATATAACCAGAAGTAGGAAAATGAATTGAGTCACATAACTGAAACCCCCAATCATTTGCATCGCTCTCACCGAGTAGGATGGCTGAGAGCCGCTGTTTTGGGGGCTAATGATGGAATTGTGTCCACCGCCAGTTTATTAATTGGTGTCGCTGCGGCAGCAACTTCGCATGTTGAGATCATGCTTGCCGGGGTCGCTGGCTTAGTTGCTGGTGCAATGTCGATGGCTGCGGGAGAGTATGTTTCGGTGAGTTCACAGTCAGATACTGAAAAAGCCGATATTGAACTGGAAAAACATCATTTAGAAAATCATGCAGAATACGAATTATTAGAATTGACCGAGATCTATGTTGAGCGAGGCTTAGATAATGAACTCGCCGCTCAAGTCGCAGGGAAATTAATGGAACACGATGCACTCGGTGCGCATTTGCGCGATGAGTTAGGCATTCATGAGCGAACAAATGCTCGTCCTTTAGTTGCGGCGGCTACTTCTTCCGCATCTTTTACTCTCGGAGCTGCTTTTCCGCTTATTGTTGCCTATTTTTCGACAGTTGATCATTTGCTGGCACTGGTTGCTGGCTCCAGCCTTTTGTTTTTATTAGCTCTTGGTAGTTTGGCCGCTAAAGCAGGTGGAGCGAGTAAGAGAAAGGGCGCTCTGCGGGTCGTTTTTTGGGGTGCGATTGCGATGTTGGCTACAGCGCTTGTTGGGCGAGCATTTGGCTTATTAATAAGTTGATTTGAAACTTGTTACTTAAAATAATTCCAGCGTACCGGAATTAGAGTTATTTTTTCCAATAACAAGGTCATATTCTGGCGTTAATGACTCTATTTGAGACAACCGTTCAATGACTTGGGTGCTAGATTCTTCCATCAAAATGAGCCCTTGACGAGTGCCTTCCTTGTCACCTTTGAGAAATTGTTCTATTGCTTGCGTTCCTCCTTTGTGGATATTAATATGAGGTTGTTCTAGCTGTTTAAATGCTGATTCACTTCTAAACTGGCGACCTTTACCTTCGTAATACCATTTACCCAGACGACACTCTCTATGATCGCAGAAATCTACAGTCGTTTTGTCAGACAGTCCCCAGATGATACGATAGACATCTGATTTCCATGTGACATGATCAAGCTTAACTGTTTGCAAAAAGCTCAAGTGAGTAGAATGGTCAATTACTTTAAACATACCTTTTGACAACTCAGTGATGCCATTAATGATGGATTGGACATTACCAGTTTCTTCAAATAAAGAGTTAGCCGTGTTTTCACTATCCTGTATTTGGAATTGGGTTTGTTTGGTTTGATCGGTTATAGCTGAAACAATTTGGGTTATTTCCGATGAGGCTGCAGCTGATTTTTGCGCCAAAGCCCTAACTTCATCAGCGACAACAGCAAATCCTCGACCTTGCTCGCCTGCTCTGGCGGCTTCGATCGCGGCATTAAGTGCTAAGAGGTTGGTTTGATCCGATATAGTTTGAATCTGACTTACAAACTGCTCTATAGCTTGCCCGCTCTCACTCAAAGTGATAATTGAAATACCGGCATCATTGTTTTTCTTTTTTATTTTGGCTAGGCTAGAGGCAATATTGGACATAAGTGCGTGGATTTGGTCGAAGCTGGAAATGGATTCTTTTAAAGTATGCCTTTCGTCATCAAGATTCTTAAAAGATTTCGCTACAGCATCTCGGATTTTACTTATGGCGGACGCACCGTCTAATAGTAAACTGTGAAGCTCTCTCTTGTTTTGTTCCTGAATGAAGGCTTCTTGACGCTGCATATCAGAAACCTCTTTTATTTTCCAAAATAACTCTATTTCTTGTTCCATTGCAGCAATTTTTTGGTTAGCTGCGTCTAACTCAGCTGGATCGACTGTTCTTTTAGATTGCCACCACATTTACTGAAAACCTTTTTTAGGATGTTAGTTTTTTAGGATATTAGGCAATTAATAAAATAAATGCCACTCTAATCACTAGTTTAGTACAAAACTTCTAAAAAGGATGAAAATCATCGTTTCATTAAAGCAATCAGAGTATTTACCCGACTAATTGTGTTATTAATGTCAGTCCTAGACTCTTGATTCGATGAGGGGAAGGGGGGGTTATACGTGGCTTAGTTGTTCGCCGTCTTTGATCCAACGTTTGCAAAGAGCATCAACCAATTCAGGGTGGGATTGGGCGATTAATTGCACATTTTGATGGACTTGCGGCAGTAATTTGCGGTCTCTTAAAAGATCAGCAAAGCGAAATAAGACTTCGCCGGTCTGCCTAGTGCCTAATACTTCGCCAGCGCCTCGGATTTCGAGATCTTTTTCTGCAATTTTGAATCCATCGTTAGTTTCGCGCATTGTTTTAAGACGTTGCTTGGCATTTTGAGACAGCGGAGCATGATACATTAAAACGCAATAACTTTTTCGCTCGCCTCGACCAACCCGGCCTCTCAATTGGTGGAGTTGAGATAAGCCAAGTCGCTCTGGATTTTCGATGATCATCAAGCTCGCATTGGGTACATCTACGCCGACTTCAATGACGGTGGTTGCGACTAATATATCCAGTTTTCCCGATTTAAAATCGAGCATAATTTGGTTTTTATCTTTAGATTTCAATCGACCATGCACTAAACCGACGTTCAATTCAGGAAGTTGTTTAGATAATTCGAAATATGTTGCTTCAGCTGCCTGACATTCGATTTCTTCGGACTCGTCTATCAATGTACACACCCAGTAAACTTGCCGTTTATCCTGAGTGCAGGCATGTTTGATCCGTTCGATAACTTTTGGTCGATTTTGATCGCTAATGATTGAAGTTTCAACGGGTTTACGACCAGGCGGTAACTCATCAATGATGGATAAATCTAAGTCAGCATAAGCGGTTTGTGCTAACGTGCGGGGTATTGGTGTTGCAGTCATGATTAATTGGTGAGGTTGTTTGTTATCTGAGCTATTTTGCCCTTTTTCGAGCAATGTTTTTCGTTGTTTGACTCCAAAACGATGTTGTTCATCAATGATCACCAAAGCCAAATCATGAAACAGAACTTGTTGTTGAAAAACCGCGTGGGTGCCGATAATAATTTTTGACTCACCACTTTTGATGTTTTCGAGTGATTGATTTTTCTGTTTGCTGTTCATCTTACTGGTCAGTAAGGATACCTCAATGCCAAACGGTTCAAACCAGGATTGAAATGCCACAAAATGCTGCTCGGCTAAAAGCTCTGTAGGAGCCATTAAAACTGACTGACAATGGTTATTCGCTATTTGTAACATAGAAAAAGCGGCGACCAACGTTTTGCCACAACCGACATCACCTTGAACTAATCGCATCATCGGGAAATTTTTGATGAGATCATTTTTTATTTCTTTGATGACTTTTTGCTGTGCATTAGTGAGTGAAAAAGGCAAAGCGTTTTCAAAATCACACTGTTTTCTTTCATTGATTTGAATGGAAAAACTGATCGCCTGTTGGTGTTTTTCTTTCAACTTTTTAAGCGCCAGATGCTGCGCCATTAATTCTTCAAATGCCAACCGCTGAATAAGGGGGTGCTTGCCACTGTGGATGTCATTTAAAGAGACTTCAAGGGGTGGTTGGTGGAGTAAATGAAGCGCGTCAGCAAGCGGTGGATAACCAAGTTTTTGTAAAAGCTTTTCTGGAAGTAGTTCTTTAACACTGGTGTTATCCAAAAAATTAAGCGCCTGTTTAACTATCGATTGAAACGTTCGCTGTTGTAAGCCATCGGTAGTAGGGTAGATAGCGAGTAAACCTTCTAACAGCTCTGGTGTATCATTTGATTTTAAGAATTTGATTTCCGGATGTATCATCGAAAGAGAGCGACCAGTGGATGACACTTGTCCATAACATTGAATATGCTGACCACGAACAAATTGTTTTTTTTGTGCCATAGAAAAGTAAAAAAGTCTTATATCTAAGACACCACTTTGATCCGACATTTTACAAACCAGCGAACGTCGTTTCCCAAAAACAACATCAGCCGCTTCAACTTTGCCAAACACCTGTGCGGTTTGACCATGAATCAAGCTACTGATAGGATGAATACGGCTACGATCCTGATACTTAGAAGGCAAGTGAAAAAGCAAGTCTTCCAAGTTATAGATCGATAAATTCGCCAACTTTTCAGCAACTTTCCTTCCGACGCCTTTAAGGGTTTCGACTGCTATTTGTGATAGTTTCATTTAAAAACACAAACCAATCATTTTATAGAACATCGTTTTTTATCGGTAGTAAATCTACTTGGTCTTTTAAAGCGCGTTGCAAACTTTGAGCGATGACCATAACCGCCTCTTTTCTTGGGAAACTAGCGCGCCAGGCTAGGATCACTCGTCGCTGGGGAGCCGGTTGTTTGAAAGGTCGAGAGTCTAAACCTGGGTAATCCGTTTGTTTAGCCAGTGCTGTAATCGGCATGACCGTAATCCCTAGCTTCATGGCAACCATGTGGCGGATGGTTTCAAGTGAGCTACCAACGACCCAGCCACTATTTTTCGCCTGAGGCGATAAACATTTAGGACAAGCAGCGACCACTTGATCTCTAAAACAGTTTCCTTTACCGAGCATCAATAATTCATCTGGAGAAATATCGCTAACAGATATCTCAGATCGTTCGGCAAACGGATGACCATCATAAAAAACGGAAATAAAATCTTCAGTATAAATTTCCATGGTTTCGAGTGCTGGATCAGAAAAAGGTAACGCTAAAACAGCAATATCGAGTTCAGCTTGCAGTAATTTCTTTCGTAAGTTTTCGGTGTAGTCTTCATCGATATGTAACGGCATTTCGGGGTGATTTTTTCGGATTTCAGGGATCAAGGATGGAAACAAATAGGGACCAATAGTGAAGATTGCACCTAGTCGAATAACTCCCTCAAGAGGGCTTTTTTGTTTATTCTTTAAATAATTGAGTTTGTCAGCTTCCTCAATTACTTTTTGCGCTTGCTGGACGACCTCCACGCCAATAGAGGTAATTTCAATTTTTCGTTTACCTCGCTGGAAAATCGTTACCCCAAGTTCATCTTCCAGTTTTTTGATGGCGATGCTTAGACTTGGCTGGCTGATGTTACATTGATCTGCAGCTTTACTAAAATGTTGAGTTTGCGCAACCGCAACCACGTAGCGAAGTTCGTTTAGTGTCATAGTTTTTGCCGAGTAGAAATATATTTTGATATGATATAGCTATATTATAGCCATGATGTTGATAAATCAAACTGGACGTCTATTTATACCCATCCAGCAGGAGTGGCGGTTTTTTGATAGTCTTGCATACCTACTTTTTCCTTTAGCCAAATATGGTGTGGAGGTAATTTCGTTTTAGCGGCTTGTAAGCACTGATAAATGGCAGGGTGAATTTGGGACGGAGGAAGGTTAGTGCCATACTTCGCTTGAATTTCTTCTTTCATAAAATCCATTCCGTACATTATGCATTGGTAACTTTCATGATTCCACAATCCTGCAGTATCCACCGGAGCTCGTTGATCAAGTACTATAGTGTGTTTTGATGCAAGGCTTCCTAAAAAGAATTGATCTTCAAAGTCAGAAGCGCTTGGCGATTTCATCTTCCAAAATTCAAGTTTTGCTTGCAGTCTCTCTGTAATATGCTCTTTTCTTTGCACTGTTTTCCAAAACTCGGTGTCATTTCTTTTAGTTAGACAATAATGCATATTGATGAAATCAAGAATTTCGTAAAAACGATTAGACAATATTCTGTTATATCGAAAAGCCATTGCTTCCATATGATCTTTTTCATAGGGAAAGTGTTCTGCCAATATTACCGCGCCCAAGTCACTTAAATAGAGACCTGTAGATTCAAGAGGCTCAATAAACCCGTTAGAAAGACCGATGGCTACGCAGTTTCCTTTCCAAGCTTGTTCTCTACATCCTACCTTGAATTTGACAACTCGACTGGGAAAACTTTCGGTTCCTTCACCCTGGTACGCGCGCATTTCTCGCTCAGCATCTTCTTCATTTATAAAATCACCTGAATGTACATACCCAATAGAGCGTTGTGTTTTCATCGGGATATCCCATATCCATCCTGAAGACAAAGCGGTTGCGGTTGTGTAGGGTCGGATTTGTCCAGGGTAAAAGTTTTCGTAAGGTAAATGCATGGTGACTGCTCGATCACAAAGAAGCCATTGAGAACTATCGTGAAAACTTACATTAAGTTTTTGTTCAATTAAAACAGAACGAAAACCACTACAGTCAATAAATATATCCGCTTCGATAGTTTGTTCTTGATCTGTTTGGACTGATTTTATATGGTCTTGTTCGCCCATATTAACGCCAATCACGTTTGCTAACACATGGTTAATGCCTTTTGGAGTAGAAAAATCTCTCAAGTAGTCGGCGAATTTTTGGGCATTCATTTGGTAAGCATAACTTAGAGGTGGTCCCATATCCCATTGCTTTAACATTAAAGGTGCGCGCCCCATTTCACAAATAATAGGTTGTGCAGAACAGGTTTCCATAAATGGAATTTTTCTATCGCTGTAAAACCAATTACTACCTAAACGATCAATTGGTTGTATTTGATATCGACTAAAAGGATGGTGATAAAATGTGTTGTCATTACGAGCCCAGTTGACATATTTTATTGATTGTTTGAATGTGGCATCAGTGACCTTCATAAATTCCAGTTCATTGATCCCTACAACCGATAAAAGGTGTCGGATAGAAGGCACCGTTGCTTCACCAACTGATATACGAGGGATATCCGGTGATTCGATTAAAGTAATATCAATATTTTTTCGTCGTCCTTGATCATTTAACGCACCATTCAAGTATGCAGCAGTCATCCAGCCTGAAGATCCTCCACCAACAATGACAACTTTTTTTGCTTGCATAATTAAAGGCTCGCTTATTTTTTTATTTAGTCATTCATAACCTAAAAGCTTTCTTAATCCTGGTACGGCGTATTCGAGCATTTGTTTTTGTTGATCCGGTAATTCACTAGGTATGTCGAATTTTTTGCCAGAAAGATTTTCCCTTGCGGTTCCGCTTTGGTTTCTGTCGGAGCCTATTTTTATTCTTTCTTTCCAGTCGTCTGGCAATATAATCCCGCAATATCCAAACAAGTCTTCAAAGTAGTCTCTCGCTGCACCGCGTTCAATGTTATGAAGGTGAGTAATAATATCTTCATATTTAACTAATTTTATTTCACTACCTAGCCAAGAGACAGCGTTGTGAGTAAATATTTCTTCTAGTGTGGGTGCTTTTTGATAGATCCCAAAAATCATCATATTGAGAACTTGTTCCACTGAGACCTTACCATTTTTTAGATGCTCTAATGAGCCTTGAAAAGTATCCGATAGAAAAAAACGAGCTCTAGCTAATACCCAATCATAAGGATCTCTTACGATGATAAGTTGTTGCACTTGATGGGTCGCAATTGCTGAGTCATCAGAAAATAATAAGTGACCCCAGCTTAGTTTAGGTGCATTTTTCGAAAACGCAGCTAAGTGTTGTTGTAAAACAGGGATCTGAATAAACATGTCGTGATATTGTTGTGATACTGGCACAAACATTCGGAAAATATTTCTAACGAGATGAGTTCCACATTTTGGAACAGAATTGAGAAAAACAGGACGTTCCAGTTTGGCATGTTGAAAGTTAGCGTTAAGTTCATTGAGGTTGTCAGGTTTAGCTAATATTCGAGGCATGCCTATCTCTGTAAATATTATTTATTTTTCTCAAGATAGAATACTGATTTGTCTGTCATAAATCAAATCTTATTAATTTGAAATAAATAAGTCGGCATAAGCCGACTTATTTTTGACCAAACATAGTCAGTACCGATATATCTTAATAATTAACTAATAACGAATTAGTCAAAGTCATAAGATAAGTTGAGGAAGAAACTGCGCCCTAACCAGTCGTATTGAGTGTAGAATGCGGAATCGCCAGCAGTTGTTACTGAGTTTGAACCTATAGTAGTTACTTGAGGCGGTCGTTTATCAAGCACATTAGATATACCAAAAGTCCCCACTAAACCAGTATTTTCAAAGTCATAAGTTACGGACAGTGTATGATAGATAAAATGTGGTGCATCCTTAACAGTTCTCACAGTTTGTCCACGATATCCAATGGTATTTCCACCATCCCTTGATACATTTGATACTGAGTCTACATAGCGAGCAAACCAATTATAGGTCAGGTTATCGGTATCTAAAGCTACACTTAAGGTGGCGACATGTTTAGGATCGCCAAATTCACCATTCGTATCTAAAGTCAAACTAGGAAACAGGGCTGTTGAATCTTCCGTTTGGTAAGTGTGTTTAGTAATAACCGATAATTGACCAATATCTAGCTCTGTTCGATAACTGGCAGAGAAATCCCAACCCCGATTTCGTTGTTTTGCAATATTAATAAAATCATCGATTATGTTGACAATACGTTGATCAGTAGGATCGCGCTGAAATAAATTACATAGTTCATCAACGGTAAAATTTTCAGAGATATAACAAGCCAGTGGTATATTAGAACCAAGTTGAGTGACTTCATTTTCTATTAGAAAATCAAAATAGTCCAATGACATTTTTAAGTCTATAAATTCGGGTTGCCAAACTAACCCAATACTCTGTGACAACGAGGTTTCTGCTTCAAGCTTTCCCAAACCGCCGTTTGCCGTTACGGTAGCCGAAATTGGGGGAGAATGATCGAAGGGGATACCATCAGCAGCACAATTATCGGCCACGCGTTGTGTAATTCTATTATCATCGAGAGCGGCTCCCCAACGAAAGCATGGATCGACAACAGACTGACGAAGGAAGGAAGTTTCTTCTGCTAGATATAGTTCAAATAGGGCTGGAGAGCGAAAAGAAGTCCCTCTCGATGCTCTTAAACTAACTCCTCCATACATCTGCCAATTTAGACCGACTTTAAATGTTGTATCGCTCCCATAACTATCAACATCGGTATATCTTGCAGACATTTTTAGAGTCACCAACTCAGCTAGTGGCGCATCAGCAAAAAATGGGATTTCTGCTTCTCCGAAAAGTGCGGTCGTTTTATCTGAGCCTTCAGTAATACCCGCATCACTTGCTCCCCAAATATTTCCGTTACGGGTCTGAATACCTGGGGTGTCATTAATTTCATCCTCTCGATAATGAAAACCTAAAGCTACAGATACTGGACCATCATCTAACTCCATTACATCTCCGGTTATAAAGCCTTCAATCGAGTCTTGAGTGTAATCAGTTTGACCAATGTCATAAGAGAAAAGAAAATCTCTAATCTCTTGAGAAATATTACCAGCTAAAAATTGTGGATCAAGCCACGGAATATCAACACAAGGAGTACCATTAAAAGAGGTAACCGATCCGACGCATGAGCCATCTAACCAATTTTGATCTTGAATTGCATCATCATAAATAATCGCATTTTTATACTCTCCTTCGCTTTTGGTTGATTGAAGACTCACATCCCAAAACCAGTCCCCAATTTCCCCATTTAATCCCGCTACAAAACGTCGATAATCAACGGTGATTTCTGAGCCATTATGATCGGTTATCGGAGTTGGACTAAGCCACTGTGCGCCTGTCCAACCAGTACTTAAAGGGTTTCCTGCAAAGAAATTTTCATTGTAAATATACCCCCAAAACTGGCGATAGCCGTTAGTAGTAGTTTTTCGGCGATTAAGTAAAATTTCAGCGTAGCCCTCCATGCTATCACCTAACTCCATTTTTCCCTGAGCGAATATGGTGGAGCGTGTAGATTCTGGGGTAAAAGATTCAAGATCTTGAAAAGGGTGATCGGCATTGGTAACGCGATCCGAATTAGCGTCGTAACCAACAGGGAACCATCCTGGAGGTGTTACCAGAAAATCCGGATTGCTTGGGTCAACTGCATACCCAGGAATGTACTCCCCAAGGTTTCCGTTGTAATCAAATTGAGCTAATTGACCAGGTACGTTCCCCCCGGCTCCTTGATAATCATATATCCATACATGTCCCCATAGTAAATCGTTACATTGAGGTTTGTTGGTGAGAGGATCGATCGGATCAGCTCTTTCACCTGTATTGACATCAAAAATATAACGTTGACTACAAGCAAAAAAGTCTCGGTCACCACGAGCAAGTTCACTTTGTTTATCATAGTCAGCCGTTATACGAAAGGAAGCAGTATCGAAAGTTTTACCCCAAGTGGCATTAAGTCGAGAGCTTTCACCGCCGCTGTCTGATGGTTGTGATGTAAATAGGTTAACATTACCACCATCATCCCATTTGGTAATTATATTGATTACACCGGCAATTGCTTCTGAACCGTAGAGAGAGGATGAGCCATCTTTTAATATTTCTACTCGTTCAACTGCTGATAATGGTAATACATTAAAGTCAAATGACGAGACTCCACCACGGGTTCCGGCGGGTCCTGCTCTTCGACCATTGAGTAAGACTAGTGTTCTATTAGCTCCTAATCCTCTAAGAGATATCGTTTGAGCTCCTGTCCCACCATTTTGCACAAACGCAGTTGATGTCGCAGCAGTTACTTGGGAGGAGCCTGATGCAACAGTCGTTCTACGAAGTAATTCGCCAAGAGTATCAATGCCTTGTGCTACGGCATCTGCAGCGAGGATTATCTCGACAGGCTGGTCTGACGCATAGTCGTCTCTACGAATACGCGAACCGACAACAACGACCTTTTCCCCTTCTTCTTCAGCTTCTGACTCAGTATTTTCTGCTGCTTGAACTGCTCCCATATTGAGTGTTACTAGACCTGCAGAAGAAAGCAATAGTGATTTCATCGTCAGAGCTAAAAAATTAAACCTAAATTTATTAAAGATTTAAAACCACGTCCTTAGGGCGTGGTCATCGTCCGAAAGGCTATGCCTGTAGGCTCTACTCATGGTATTCACTTAATTGGTTATCCCCATAACTGATTAAGGAAAAAACCATG
>Ga0316204_10003466_pt1 | contig 31480 bp, 29 predicted proteins | sample 6monrhotite_MG_2_FD_205661 | JGI IMG/M metagenome (GOLD analysis project Ga0316204, IMG submission 205661) | Microbial mat bacterial communities from mineral coupon in-situ incubated in ocean water Damariscotta River, Maine, United States -... | ecosystem: Environmental > Aquatic > Marine >... | reverse complement strand
GATATATAGCAGAACTGATCATTCATAAACAAACGTTAAATCAATAATTTTTACTGTTGTAGCTATATGGAACAAAAACCGTTAACCTCATATCAGGGTGAAGATGGCATTGAATATCATAAACGCCAGGCTGATTAAATTCGACAGTCTGGCTGCCACCGGGACCAATATCGGTAAACGACTGAGTACGCTCTTTATAGGAAAAAGACAACTTGTGAATTACCGAATCCAAATTAACAAATTTTATAACGTCATTATTGTCAATTTTTAAAAATAATTCGGAAAATTGCTGACTCTCCTGTTTAACAACATACTCCTGTGTGTATGCTTCCGTTCCACTGGTTATAACCAGCAAGCTGGCAACCGATAAATTGAAAACACATTGCCGCAAACAACTTATTCTAAAATACTGGATAAAAAAGGCATTAATTAAAGCCCGACTATTATCGACTCCGGACTTTACTGATGATTTGGTCGCACACAGGACAATTCTGTTAATGAACATATTATCTCCATTAAACACGATTAAAACCCATTGCCTAAGCGGATAGTCATACTCCAATAACCTTCGTCGCATAACACACTTCATATAATGTATTTCACGAAACAGCGCTAACTGCGATTTTTAATCGATTGCCGCGCCAACCTGTCTGGCAATCGATCAAAAACTGAAAATTATCAGATTAACTAAGAAGCAGCATTAAAAGGTAAGCGATAAGCACTCAAGTGTAGTTTAAAACAGGTATATTGCAATACGTCTTTTAGTACAGAATAATACTGTGCCAATATGCCAATGGCATTGAAAAAAGACTCGTGTTGAAAAGCGGATGCGAATACTATAATTTTTGAGAAGTGCATTTAGCCGAAGTGGCTTTATTGCTCACGAACGATGATGCCAGGTCTTTAGGCTCGCGGAACTTTACCGATGTTTCATGTTTTTTGTGGTTAACAGGCCGTTCACTATCTTCAATTAAGCGCAGGCAAACACACGTGCCCTCTGCATCGTCGAAGCATGATACACACTAACATTTCTTCATTGCTGCAATATAAGCCTCAAGCGTTTTATCCTGTCCTGCGGAAAAATTATCATTGGCTTTAGTTAAATTCGCGATTCTATCAAGACGGAAGTTGCGAAAATCCTGCCGAAGCTCACACCACGCCCCCAGCGTCCAGACACCTCCCCAGAAAAACAAGCCTAGCGGCCATACGATACGGCTTGAGTTTTCACCATCTTCACGTGTATAGCTAAAGTGAATTTTTCTGCGTTCTTCAGTCGCGATACGTAACGTCGCCATCGCCGCGGTAACCTCAGGCGAAACTTGTACAAAGGGAGCAAAAAGGCTGGTTTCTGATAAGCTGCTTTTCAGGTTGTCCGGTAACACCACCTTGATTTTATTGAGCGCCTGATCTGCAGCCTTGGCAAGCTGCGGATCTGCCCAGCTGTTAACAATGCGTGCGCCAAGGGTTAATGCGGTGATTTCCTCTTTGGTGAACATCAGCGGCGGTAAATCAAACCCACGTTTAAGCCTATAGCCGACACCAGCCTCCCCCTCTATGGGCACACCTGATATCATTAGATCCTGAATATCGCGATAGACCGTGCGTTCGGAAATTTCCAGTTCTTCAGCAAGCCATTTAGCGGTGGTAACCCGCCGGTTGCGTAATAGCTGAATAATCTGGAATAAACGATCCGCACGACGCATATTTTTTTCTGCCTAATTGGTTTAAATGGTCGGATTGGTCAGTATAGCATTAAATCCAAAGTCGACTGACCATCGCCGTAATGCCGAAGTATGAGCAACATCATCCACGAATTCACCCATATCCATCATCGCGATATATCGCATTGAGCAGCATTTTAAGCAAACAATCCCTGCAACGTTTCCATCTCCCTGGCCAGGGAGTTTTTCTGTTGTTGAAACATCTCATCACTGATTTCAGGCGCTTGCATTAAGGTAACAACATAAACAGATGCCTGGTCAGTTACACCTAACACCCGGGTCGGCAGGATGTTCTGGCTTACGCCATCTGACGAGGTTATTAAGTCGATTACGCCGGATACCCGGTCACTCTCCACACTATAAAATAGTTCACCGATCGGTGTTGTCACCACATACTTTCCGTTGTTCGATGTTAACTTTTGACAAAATTCAACGGCCCATTCAGGCAGGTTGTCAATATCAATCAAGTAGTTGAAGAGGGTATTTTTGGGTGAGGCAATAAGGGTGGTTAAGCTGATGGCATTCATTCTTCTCTCCTTCACATGGGCAAAATATCTGGAGAGAAGTGTATAACACCACTCCTGACAGCATAGTGTCAGGAGTGATGCATTAATTTAAGAAAAATAGCTCATTTTTTGCAGGTAAACGATCCGCATTAACGGTGACGGCGCCAACCGGTGATAGTAACCACACCGGACTCAACTGTATTACCATTTGCATCCGTCGCAATTACGGTGGTTGTAGCCCCAACTGAACCTGTTGCAATAAACCAACCCGGCCAGGTGTCAGTATAGATGGTGCCAACAGCGGGGTTACTTAAACGCCAGGAGTAAGGTGGTGTGCCACCGCTTGCAGTAAACAACTGCCACCGGTTACGACTTACATTGGTTGCATTCGGTGAAATAGTAATAACAACATTATTATCATTAATGGTAACACTATCGCTTGATGCACTAAAACCATCGGCATCGGTGACTGATACGCTCACACTTCCTGCCGCTTGCGCTGTTAACAATCCATTGGCATCAATGCTGGCAATAGCAGTATCGCTGACACGCCAGCGATAGGGAGCCGCCCCTCCAGATGCGGTAAATTGCACCGTATCACCAATTAACAAACGGCTACTGCTCGGTGTAATACTGACGCTACGCACCTCTATAGTACGTGTAGTGGCAGTAAGCCCGTTGACATCGCGCACACTCACAATGGCATTGCCCGCCGCTTCCGCCGTCATTACACCATTGCTATTAACACTGACAACCGCTGAATTAGATGAACTCCAGTTGTAAGGTGGCAGGCCACCAATAACACTAAGCGACAGCGTATCACCAACGGCCAATACGCCAATTGCAGGCGTAATACTGAGTTCAGCAACAGTTACTGTACCACTGCTCACGCGCGTGCCCGTATTATCCGTTACACTCACGGTTACACCACCCAGCGCCAGACCTGACATTAAACCGGTAACGGGATTTATGCTTGCGACAGTGGCGTTACTGCTTGACCAGGAATACGGCAAAACACCACCCGTTGCATTAAACTGAACGGTTTGCCCAACGCCGACGGTCGCGGTATTGGGGCTTACCACCAATTGAGCCGGTGACGGCGGTGTTGCCTGCGTGATAGAGACCGTGCCACTGACCCCCGCATTAGCATTAACGTCCGTTGCCGTTACGGTAGTATTACCAACCGCAAGAGCGCTTAGCACCCCGTTAGCCGATATACTTGCAACACCGGAATTGCTAACGGACCAGGTATAGGGTGAAGTTCCACCGGTTGCCGTAAACTGCACCACATTGCCCACGCTGGTGGTACTTGAGTTAGGTGAAATGCTAATGGTTACCGGTGTTGGCACGGGATTAATATTTAGTGATGATAACGCCTGAAACGCATTAACACGACCATCGGCAACAACACGCCCTGCCAATGCCGCAACAGAATCAGAGCTGGATATCAGAATCGACCGGACATCGGCAGCGGATAAATCAGGCTGGCTGGCTCGCAGCAATCCAGCCACTCCGGCAACATGGGGGGACGCCATAGAGGTGCCGCTGAATGACCGGTAATTTGAGAACCGGACACTACTTAAAATACTTACTCCAGGTGCCGCAACATCAACACTGCGTGACCCATAGTTTGAAAATCCCGCCAGCCGGTCAGTATCGTCCGTCGCCGCCACTGCCACTATGTTCGGTAAATCAAATGAAGAGGGGTAATCCGGCGACACATCATTGTTTCTGCCAGAGTTACCCGCTGCCGCCACAAACACATGCCCGGCGGCATTGGCCAGCGCAACAGCATCGTAAAGTGCCCGACTGAAACCCGGGCCACCCCAGCTGTTGTTGCTGATACGTGCACCGTTGGCGACGGCATATTGAATGGCTTCAATTGCCGATGCAGTAGTACCCTGCCCCGAAGCATTCATAAATTTTAGTGGCATAATTTTCGCTGACCAGTTCACGCCTGCGATACCCGTTCCATTATTGCCTTTCGCTGCGATGGTGCCAGCAACATGCGTGCCGTGATCATTATCATCCATCGGGTTATTGTCATTACCGGAAAAATCCCAACCCCGTACATCGTCAATGTAGCCATTTCCATCGTCATCGCGGCCATTGTTGGCAATCTCTCCGGGATTAGTCCAGATATTACCGATGAGATCCGGATGATTATAATCCACACCAGTATCAATCACTGCAATCACGACATTGTTTCCTGTCTGTAAATCCCAGGCCTCAGGCGCATCCATATCGGCATCATTGACACCTCCTGTTTGTCCGGTATTATGAAGTCCCCACAACGACGACATGCGGGGGTCATCTGGAATCACCTGCGTCGAGACAATGTAGTTTGGCTCCACATACTTCACGGCGGGGTTTCTGACTAAGGTTTGAATCGCATTATCAAGCGTCTGGCCGGATTCGAGGCTCGCAAGCGCTAACCCATTAACAATGGGTAAATTTGTTTTTTGTTGACAACTGGCCGATGACAAAACGGATTGCTGTGTCGATGCTGAATACCCTGAGCGAAAACGCACAATAAGCCCATTTGCCTGTGCCAGCACCCTGGATTTATTGCCATAAATGTCGGTCACTTCAACGGTGGTAATTAAATCGGTTTGCGGGGCTTCGTCTGCCGGAACGGTAACAACCTTGTTAACAGCAGCGCTGGATGAGTTCCCTTCTTTACCGGCCCCGTCACATGCCATAAGCAACATCGTTAACAATATTAAAACAGTGTATTTCATGGCCATCATGCAGCGGTGTCGATCGTTAACACCATTGCCTTTATCGTTGCCAAACTGATTTTCATGATGACTATTCCTTGAAATGATACGTGGATATGATCGCATTATTACCCCCTGGTGCCGTTGCATAGCCAGATAAAAACCAGCAATGAAACGGTTGGTGCTATGTTATTGTTGTAATCGCTTATTAAAAAATTTCGCCTAACGCTGATTTTTTGGTGCTTTAGTAATGGTGCTTTAGTAATGGTGCTTAAGCTTCGGTGCTTGAGTTATACTGCTGGCATGGGTTAAATGTAATGGCATTACCCGATGGTGGAAGCACTGGAAAAATTACTGCGCAAGAACGATTACCAATTAACAATGCTCAATCAAACAGAGTAATACTATACCCATGCCAAGACTAGAAGCCATACCCTTTCGTACGTTTCTTAAGTAAGTTTATAAGTTCATTGGGATGAGTTCAACTATAAAGACACATAAGTGCGCCGCGGCAGGTGTTTCGATTAAATTCATGCATTGAGCCTAATCGTTAACCGAATCCAGTCTAATGTGTTTTAGTGATTTAAATGCACTTGAATATAATTGATATTCGCACTACAGCGATAGCCACCAACCGATTACAGCCATATGGTGACTATAATGTCTCAACATGCAGCACTGGCATTCGCTATTAGTAGTACTCAATGGGACTGTTAGCGTATACACCACACATGACAACCCCTGACCCAGCCAACCTGGGCCGCATTCGCCCGCAAAAACCACTTAGGCATATCGTGCGTATTACGTAGGTATTGCCACTACTGAAAAACCGGCGAGTCGCGATAAATCACACGGGTAGACGCACGACGACCACCAACCCGCCATTCTCGCGATCCTGAAACACGATTTCACCTCCATGGCTCCGAACAATGGTTCGCGCTACCGTTAGCCCCAGCCCGGTGCCGCCCGTATCGCGGTTGCGGGATTTTTCGACACGATAAAACGACGCAAACACATTCTCCCTTTCACCTTCAGGAATACCCGGACCGCGGTCTGCAACACTCACAGCCACACTCCCTTCACCATAGATCAGTGTTACTGTCGCCTGCTGGCCATACTTAACCGCATTATCAACTAAATTATTCAGCAGCCGCCGAATCGCCAGTGGACGACAATGACAATCAACATGTAGTGGACCGTCGTATTCAACCTGGCAACCAGCATCAGCGGCATCGTTACACACGCTTTGAATCAGCGCGGCCAAATCAACCAGGGTTTTTTCTTCTTTAGAGGCATCGTCACGGGCAAAGGCAAGTGTGGATTCCAGCATGGCCTGCATTTCATTTAAATCCTGCAAGATTTTTTGTTTCTGAACTTCGTCCGAAATGGACTCCATGCGTAATATCAGGCGCGTTATTGGGGTTTTCAAATCATGTGAAATCGCCGCGATCATTTGCATACGCTCATTAACAAAACGACTGATACGCTGCTGCATAACATTAAATGCAGTAGCGGCCTGTTTAATTTCCGTGGGGCCATTCTCATCGATAGGCGGCGCATTAATGTCCGTACTAAATTGCATTGCCGCCGATGAAAATCGTTTCAATGGCTTAATAACCTGCCGAGTTACCAAGAGTGCCAGCACATAAACACTGATGATAAAAATGGCAACGACCACAGCAATACGGACAACCCATTGCTGATGGCGATGGGTCATGTACACCTGATGCTCAAGCCATGTGCCATCGTTCAGTTTTAAGGTAATAAAAACGCGCTCACTATCCAGCCCGGTCTGCTCTGCACCTGGCATCATTCGCTGATGCGATACATAAACCGCCAGCATAGGAAGTGGCTGCAAATACCGTTTAATGCGAGATGATAAATGCGCCTTACTCCAATCATTGTCGATACTGACATCAGGCTGATCGTCACGGTGCCAAATGGTATTAATTTCGTCATCATGCAAATACGATAATACGTTCTCACGTTGCTCGCTCGGCAATGCCGAGATCAATGCGGTAATGTGTTTAATTTTTGCCGCAATCTCCATAATACTACTGGGATTTGACTGTTCGCGAATAATAATGGTTGATATTAATATGCTATCACCAATCACTATCGCAATACCGATTCCCAACACCCATGCAGTACGGGCCAAAATACTTTTGGGTTTTAATGGTTGCAGCAGCCGGGATAGTGCGCGAGGCATTATTCGCACGAAATCCGCGCCACTTGCGGTGTAAATATATAGCCACCACTTCTAACGGTTTTAATCATTTCCGGATTTTTCGGGTCTTCTTCAATCTTTTTACGCAAGCGACTTAATTGCACGTCGATACTTCGATCAAACGGCGATGTGGTCCTGCCTTTGGTAATATCCATCAACTGATCCCGATCGAGAACTCGTTGAGGGTGATCTATAAACGCAAGTAACAACTCATACTCACCAGTGGTTAAGGGCAAAAGCACATTGGCCGGTGTCCGTAATTCCCTTTTTGCCAGGTTTAAACGCCAGCCTTTAAAAGTGGCAACTTCAGCGGTGCGATTCAGTGGCTTTTCCTGTTCCACAAACTTATAGCGGCGCAAAATCGCTTTTATTCTTGCCAATAGTTCGCGAGGATTAAACGGTTTTGGCAAATAATCATCCGCCCCCATTTCAAGCCCAACAATTCGATCAGTTTCTTCTCCAAGTGCAGTGAGCATAATGATCGGTACTTGCGATTGCACCCGTAAACGCTGGCAGATACTTAACCCATCCTCGCCAGGCAACATCAAATCCAGCACCACCAGGTCATATTGCCTGGCCTCAATTTTTGTAAACGCTTCCTGGCCATTTGCCGCAGTATCAATGGCATAATTGTGATTCCCCAAAAACTGCGACACTAAATCACGAATTTCGGGGTCGTCGTCAACCACCAGTATGCGTTCTTCTTTAATGAATAGGTTGGAGGATGGTTTAGCCATAGTAATCAGTATACGTTTTCCTCATGGTTGATTTTTGTCTTTATTGTAACACTTTGTAACAAGTGCACCCTGCCGACACCCACTGTTACAAAGTGTTATAAAATACATTGGTATGTGAAATGCCGAGGCAACATTCCCCCTCTATATTAAACTCACTCGCCGATATCTGATCGGCTCTGTCCAACACAGTTTATATCATTACAGGAGAACAAGCATGAGCACATCGCAAGTTATCGCCACGTCCGCCATTGTATCCATCATCGTTATTGGAGCAATGTTCGGTACTGCTAAAATGGTTGCCGCCCACACGCCCTGGGGTTCAGCAGGTCACAGTGGATTTAAAGTGACGCACTTCTTAAACCATGACAACTGGCAAAATTCAGCACATATTACCCATGTAAAAGAAACCTGCCAAAAACGCGGACACGAACAAATCGAACACATGGTCAACTTTATTTCAGAAGAATTTGAATTAACCGCATTACAGTTGGAAAAGTGGCAAGCAGTGGCCAGCGCCGTCCAGGGAGAACAACAAACACTCGATATGCTGTGTGACAAATTTTTCACCAAAGAAAATCACGCCACGACCCCAGCTCGACTGGAACTGGCGCAGGCCGTGATGGCTACTGGCGCAGAAACATTGCAACGTTTACAACCTGCGATCACCGACTTTTACAACAGCCTGGATGAAACCCAACAGCGTTCGGTTGATGACCTGATACACCGAAAACATCAGCGCCATCATTCTTAAATGTTTGCAATATTTAACTCAGTGAAGACAACCAGGAGAGCATCATGCACCCCGTTACTGCCAATCATCCGCCCCTCATGCTAAAACCGCCCACTCTGTTTCTGGCGTTCATTGTTACTGGTGTCGCATTGAACCTGGCGCTGCCGCTACTTGCTTTTCCCGGTTATGTGCAGTATTTGATTGGCCCTTTCCTTATCGCAGAAGGACTGATCATCATCGGCATGGCCTTTCGCCAGCTAAATCGAGCCAGCAACAACACATCTACCGACAAATCGATACCCCCTTTAGTAACACGGGGTGTTTATCGCTTCAGCCGGAACCCCATTTACCTGGGAATGTTTATAGGGTACGTCGGAATTGCCTTATTAAGTAGCAACGTCTGGCTACTGATACTAGAGCTGCCATTGTTTCTTGCAATAAAATACGGCGTAATATTACGTGAGGAGGAAAACCTGAGCGGTGTGTTTGGTGCGGCGTATACAGATTACCGGGCCGGGACGCGTCGCTGGATATAAAGCCTTACCAACAATGAGCCCGGATCAGGAAGACCCTTGGTCCGGGCACTATTTAATTGGACCGTTCAACCTAAATTCCGCCGTTGACCGCTACAAAAGCGCATTAACTGATTGATGAATATTCAGTTTGTTACCCTTTATCTGCTCACCCATTTAATGAAGGATCGCCCAAACTGCCTTGCCGATCTATTAATCCACCAACTCTATATCGAGGCTATTCAGCAGTCTTACCGCTTCATACCGGCAAAATTTGGCTCTCTTAATTTCATTAAAATGAATATCGATATTATAATTAATGGCGTCTGTGAAATCGGCCCCAGTGAGATTTGTATGACCAAACAAACTGTTTGAAAAGTCCGTATGTGAAAATTTCGCATCACTAAAATTACCCTCGCGAAAGTCCACCTCATGGGACTTACAGGACTCCATGACAACACCTTCCATCTTAAGCCCAAAAAAGGATGAATCATTCATGGTACACTGATAAAACTTAATCGGGGCATGCAAGACCAACGTTGACCAGGCCGCTGTGGTCCAATCCACGCCAATAATTTTACACTGTTCAAAAACAACATCTAGGAACTTGCAGCGCGCTATTTTTACAACACTTAGGTTGCACTTCAAAAAATGGCAGTCAACAAACTTGCACTGGTCAAATTCCGTGTCACTAAAGTTGCATTCATAAAACGTACACTCATCAAACTCTTTCCCGTGTATCTTTCGTTGAGATGAGTCCAGGCCCTCAAAGCGTATTGCGGAGTACACATCCCTGTCGTTTTCGAACTCGTTCATCGAACACTCATCTTTTTCACTCAAACCAACAATTTCTAGAAGTAACCATGCTACAACACGGTATACAAGCCATTAAGTTTGTCGAAAACCGGTTTAACACGGAATTCGTCACGGACGAAAACATTAGTGGGCCAACCAAGGCGGTAGTTCCATCACTAATCTGGTACTCTGAACTTTATGCTCAATCATCGTGATGCGCCGCGTAAATCAAGTAAGCCGATTCGGCTGTTTTTAATGCGATGCCTGCCACTTTGGTGTATGGCTGCACCTGCTGCAATACCGGAAAAAAATTAGAGAACACATCAACGGCTTCCAGCACAGCTTTACCCGTTGCCAAAGATGCCTTCACATTGTTGGTCCGGTCTTTATCAGACCATGCGTCAAAGGCACTATAGGAGGCGACGACAAACTCCATGCCCTGAAGGGGTTGATCCAGCGCCTCAGGAAAATATTGACCGAGCAACGCCGTGCTATTCATGCCCAGCGTTAAATATGACTTCCTGAGTTTTCTTAACTTTTCGGTATCCTTCTTATCAACCATCCCCTCCAGGGGAAGTACACGAAATTCAGGTGAACCCGCTGATCCAATTTTTTCTTTTACACCCTCAAGCCTGGTTAAATCGTCACAATCCAAAGACCATGCGAAATCATGCTTGCCGGCAGCAAGCTGCTGAATGATGGATTGTGATTCGTGCGTAGGCTTGGCCACTCTTAGTGATGTTTTAATCAACATTATTGTTCTCCATTATTATTTTATTTTTTTACCACACAAGATGATAATTGGTTCGACATAACGTCATTAAACCTTAATGAAATTATATTTTCCAGTGCCGTACTTTCTGATGCCAACAGATGCCAATTTGACATGAGAATCAGCAACCTACGCCGCAGCGCCAATATTACTTATATTTATAAAGCCAAACAAGCACTCAGCAGTCATACTGGGTACGACAGCATCACTTGTACAGGAAATATACACCGCCCCGTTATTTCAATTCTCCCATCATATCACTTTACTTAGCTAACACCTCTTGCCGTTCTTCTTCATATTTATCGTAAGGTTTGTTTATGCGTTCCATACACTTTTCATATTCAGGACTGGGAATTTTTAAACACTCATTTTTCTGGTTTGCCTGGATGGCATCGTATATTTGCCGGTTACTACACCCTGCGATTAGTATCAGCAACAGCATTAATAATAAGAATAACCTATTCATAACCACCTCTATGGAAACTAAATTCAACTAACCTCAACGGAAAAACCAGGGAAGCATCGCTCATATTACTATCACACAGCATACCCAATGAGTAATCCCCGTTAGTGTTGTATGCTGTTAATAAACCGATTTTATACATTTCAACTATCACGACATTAGCAAACAACATTAGCAATGCACTTATTCAACCGATATAGCTTGAGATAATATTTTCATTGGATTGCTACCCACTGACGAAGTTCCAATGGCTATCCATAAGCAGGCTATCAGCTGTTGTTCCTCGATCGTTACTCAATTATTAAAGGGGAAAACCGAAATAGGTGATGATCGCCGTCAATTTGACAACATAATTGACGGCACAGGCGTGATATATAATCAATTTCGCGGGCAGGAAAATCATGCCCAACAGGCGGGCACTAGATAAGGTACTACAGTACTACCAACTACTTGAACATGACTCTAGGTAGAACGCCGTTCTTTAAAATAGTTAATCAATCCATTGGTCGACGCATCGTGGGATGTTACCGATTCATTGCCGCTCAGCTCCGGCAGAATATTGTTGGCCAGTTGCTTACCCAATTCCACCCCCCATTGGTCGAAGGAATTAACATCCCAGATTACACCCTGCACGAATATTTTATGCTCATACAGTGCAATCAGCGAACCAAGGCTGCGTGGTGTGAGTTTCTGTAGAAAAATCGAATTGGTGGGGCGATTTCCGGAAAATAATTTATGGGGCACTAATGCCTCTAATTGCTCACTGCTTAAGTTGGCGTCCTTAAGTTCATGTCTAACTTGCTGCTCGGTTTTGCCTTGTGCCAACGCTTCGGTTTGAGCCAGAAAATTGGCGATAAGAATATCGTGATGTTCGCCTATCGCATTATGCGACTCTACCGATGCGATAAAATCCGCCGGTATTAACTTAGTCCCCTGGTGCACCAACTGATAGAAGGCATGCTGGCCATTGGTGCCCGGCTGCCCCCAGATAATCGGCCCGGTTGAATAATCAACCGGCTTGTTTTCTTTGGTAACGCTTTTGCCATTACTTTCCATATCGCCCTGCTGTAGGTAAGCCGGCAAATATTCGAGGTATTGATCATAAGGCAATATGGCGTATGTCTCGGCGTTAAAAAAATTGTTGTACCACACACCAAGCAACCCCAGGATCACGGGCATATTCTCTTCAAGTGGCGCAGTACGAAAATGCTCGTCCATTTCATGAGCACCCAGCAATAATTGCTCATAATTATCCATTCCAATTGAAACGGCAATTGATAAACCAATGGCGGACCATAAGGAATACCTGCCTCCCACCCAATCCCAGAACTCAAACATATTCCGGGTGTTTATACCGAACTCAGATACAGCCTGGGCGTTAGTGGAAACGGCCACAAAATGCTTGGCTATATCCTCTACTTCGGCGCCAGAATCAAGAAACCATTGTCGCGCCGTGTGTGCATTAGTGAGTGTTTCCTGGGTCGTAAAGGTTTTTGACGCAATAATAAACAGTGTGGTTTCCGGGTTAAGGGACTTAAGGGCTTCGGTAATGTGCGTACCGTCAATATTTGAGACAAAATGACTCTGCAGTCGTTGTTTTGCATAGGGTTTTAAGGCAGTGCTGACCATTAAGGGCCCAAGATCCGAGCCACCTATACCAATGTTTACGATGTCCGTAATCGCTTTGCCACTATAGCCCAGCCATGATTCATTGCGTATTGCCTCACTGAACGCCCGCATATGATCCAATACTGCGTTTATGTTCGGCATAATGTCTTCACCATCCACAACGATGGCTCGGTTGGAACGATTACGCAGTGCAACATGCAGCACTGCCCTGTTCTCGGTTGTGTTTATTTTTGAACCCAAGAACATCTGTTCTATGGACGAAGACAGGTTTCGCTGTTCTGCCAGTTGAAGCAATAAGCCCAGCGTTTCATTAGTGATACGATTTTTTGAATAATCTAAAAATAAGTCATTGAATTGAAAAGAAAAGCGCTCAAAACGGCCTGCGTCTTCAGCAAAAAGATCGCGGATATGCAGCCCGCTCACCTGCTTATAATGGTCAAGCAACACCTGCCAGCCAGGTAATTCGGTTAATCCCGGAAAAGTTGTAGAACTGTCGTGCGCGCGCATCGCTGTCATAGCCACATGTCCATCACTAGTTAAGGTTGGTTACTATTTTTATTGTAGCAGCAAAAAATTTATGTGCGCCCACAATTTTTCACCTCTGTACATTTCCACCGCGCTTTCATAAAGGCCAATGATCCATTGGTTTCACCGGAGCACACTATGTTGTTGTGGCGCGAACTTAATTGGTGCATTGCTGTAAATGTCTCACGCACCGGCTTTCAGTATCACAATATTCCCCTGCAAGCCGGCATTAGGAGCCAAATCACATCAGGCTGTAGTTTCAGTGTAAATTATTCAATATTTTTAGCGAGTTATAACGTCACTTTCATTAAACTTTTTATCCATGCAGTCGATACAATAACTAGTAATCCATGTCGCATTGATTTCCCAACCCAGAACGACAGTATATTTAATTGGAGATGACTAATGGGCCTTCTTGATGATTTGCGTCAACAGTCCACTGAGCTAAAAGAAAAAGAACTGGGAGAAAGCGAACGAAAACGCAAAGCCTTGGATACTTACAAGAATGAGATACAACCAAAACTAATCGAACTCTACCATAAGCTAAGCGAACTGGTTAATCACTTAAATTACATTAAACCGGACATTCGAGTACCTTACTGTATTAACGCCGCTGGCTTGAAAACGGAACTGCAGCAGCAAAATTACAGCATTGAAATTGATAGCATCGATAACACCCAACTGGTCAGTGTTAGCTTTCAATGCATTGGCGATGCCGATATCCGGTTCGCTGCTGCTGACGTAAAGCTTGTTAAAAAACATATCGATTATCTAAATCAAAACAACTTGAAGTATAGCTGTAAAGAAAATAAAAATGTCAACCATCAGGTAACCAGCGCCGCGTTTGTCGTAAAAAGCATCATTCCCATTGTATTCCATTTTCAGGTCGACATTGATAACAGTTGTATTAATTTCAGCTTTATAAATTTCGAGGGGCTTGGCACACAAAAATACGCCGTTAAACACCAGCAACTTACTGAAGGTTTTTTTGACGACCTGGGACTCTTCATGCTGCGAAAAAAGGAAAACTTTTTTAAAATTGATCTCTCTGATGAAGCCAAGGAACAAATACGCGCGCAAATAGCGGAAGAACAACGCCAACGCTCGGAGGAACTTAAAGAGGCCGAAACGCAGGAACAGGAAGAAGAAAAATCACGAAAAGAACAAAGCCGTTTTCAATTTTTAAAAAAAATTAACTTTTCAAAAACATAACATACTGACGATCACATCAACATTCCCACTATTCACGGCATCGAAAATTAACCAAAAAAGAAAGGCGGCGCCAGCAGTCCGCCTCTCGTAGACATCGCCAACCGTCGCGAACACCAAGACATAACCCCGGTATTTCGGTTATTGCAACATCAATCTAAATACGCCCACAAAAATCGCCTGGAGCGTTCATCCAGATTATTCATATTTGAAACCGAATACAGATTGCCTGCGACATCTTTTATTATAAACTGGCCCTGCTCCAGCTTCATGGGCCATTCGTCCAACTTTGTCTGAAAGCAATACTCCCCCTGATCCGTGATCACTTGCCATGAACGTATTTCAAACTCTGTCTGTATATCCACAATGCGCTGAATTTCAAACACGAAGGCCGTTTCATTAAGTGCATCGTCAACTGCCTGTCTGGATTCGTCGTCCAGGTCATTTAGGTGCCGCACCAGAACCAGTTCGTTGTTTTGCATATCTCTAATCGAAATATAACGTTCAAGTTCGCCCCACGGAAAACAACGTTTTGGCTTCACTGACAAAGGCGGATTATTTTCACTTAACGCCTGTAATTGTCCATGTTGATTTTTTGAAAATGTAAACACACCCATCCTTCTCTCTCCGATTAAGCACCAATATACCCAAAGCGTTTGGGGTTTAGGTATTTAGTGCGCGTCATATTTTTGTTCTGGCTAGGTGAAATGACGAGTAATAGCCGGACGATTGCGAGGAATTTCAACGCTTCCGCATCCTGCTCACGCCCCTTGTCTACATCCCTGTAGACAACGCCGCCAGAACAGAAATATTGCCTAAATCCCAAACGCATTGGGTAAATCATACCGCATACATATGATGCAGTTCCCGCTGCAAACTTGATAGGCGGTAATACAACCCTTTTTGTTGCAGCAGAACCTTGTGGCTGCCTTCTTCAACAAGCTTGCCTTCTTCAAACACAAAGAGCCGATCAGCCTTGTTAAGTGTCGACAAGCGATGCGCGATGGCAAATACCGTGCGGCCTTTTACCAGAACGTCCAGCGCCTGTTGGATTTTGCGTTCCGCTTCAGTATCGACGCTGCTGGTGGCTTCATCCAAAATCAATATACGGGGATTGCCTAAAATGGCTCGGGCAATGGAAATCCGCTGTCGTTCACCCCCGGATAAAGTGTGGCCGCGCTCACCTACCACGGTTTCGTAACCATGGGGCAATCGGCACACAAAATCGTGAGCATTTGCCGCCCTTGATGCATCAATAATCTGATCATAAGATGCGTCCTCCAGACCATAGCGAATATTATCAAGCACAGTACCATGAAACAAATGCGGGTCCTGTAGCACCATGCCCACCTGACGCCTAAAATGACCGATGTCGAGCCGATTAAGGTCGACACCATCAATGAGTATATTCCCGCTGCTTTGGGAGAAAAAATTGACGATTAAATTCGTCACTGTTGTTTTTCCTGCACCAGACGGCCCCACCAGGCCAATCATTTCACCGGGTTTAACATCAAATGACACCCCCTGCAATATCTGGCGTACACCATCATATGAAAACGAAACATTCTTGAAGGTGACCCCGCCTTTAAGCGGTGTCAACTGCAAGGCTTCCGTCGACGCTTGTTGATCTGGGTTCGTATCCAGAATTTCGAAAACCCTTAATGCTGATGTTGTGGCCCGGTTTAGCATGCGCGTCATCATACCTATCGTTTCAATAGGTTGAAAAAACATGCCCAGATACAATAAAAAAGCCATAAATGTTCCCATGGACAACGGCATGGTTACCGACTCTCCGACAAACAAGCGTGGTATGGCAAACACCCAGACCATGATTACTATGGCATGTAGCGCAAAGATGATTCGCGGCCAGAACTTGGTCCATACACGGTGTATATGATTGAAGTCTTGCAAACAGTTGTCATTATGTTTGTTAAACCGGGCTATCTCCCGATCTTCCTGGTTAAAAGCTTTGACCACCCTGATTCCGGGGATGGTGTCAGTTAGTACCTCCGTTAAGCTTGACCATTTACGCCAGGCGCGAACAAAATAACGCTTCATCGATCGACTATGAATAACAAAAGCGACCAACAACAACGGAATGGGCACCGTCATCAGCAGCCCTAAACGCCAATCCAGGGAAATCAGTACCACACTAAGCCCAATCAGCATGACAACGGATAATGTTACCTCCACAACCCCAAAGGCGAGAAAGTCCCATAACCGGTCCGTGTCATGGCTCACCCGCGAAATGAGACTACCCGTTTGTTTTCGGGAAAAAAAACTAATGCTTAATGTCTGCATATGACTGTAAAGTTCACGCCGAATGTCATGCGCCACGTGTTCACCAATAATGGACATGACCCGCAAGCGAATCCAATGGTTAATTTCCCGTAACAAATACACAAATGCCAGAATGACAATAACAATTGCACTTAACTCAATGGCCGTGTCGCGATTGATTACACCATTTGAAAACGGCTGGTATACATCATCAATTATATATTTGGTTAAAAAAGGCGATAATAATGTCAGGCTGGTCATTATAAATGCCGCAAACATACCAATGGCAACCCGGTAACGGTAAGGATATAGATACGTTATCAAGCGCAATACCACCGCAAGCCGCGTGTTTGATACCGACGCCTGCGCATTTTTTACGGCCTCAGCAGTTGCGGCGGCATAAACCCTGTCAGCGTCGTCATGCCGTGTGATGTGGCCGGCTATTTGCTGTTGTATGACAATTTTAATATTTTCCATTGCCAGTCGTTGGCGGTGACTATACCGTAGCACTGCCAGCGCAGGTTCGTCTGGCTTAGCCAGGAATGACAATACGGTACTGCTCAACCCAGGCTGGTCATCCAAGGATTCGATTGATGCTCGCGCTATTTTCTGAACTGATATTCCGTCATGATTATCATCCGCAGTAGCAATGGCGACATAATGCTCAGTTAGCGCCACCCAGTTCTGCGATAATTGCATTGAGGCATTCAAATCAGCCAAGGCGTAAAGTTGTATCAGTTGGTTGTCGCATTTTGTCTCGATACACTTACGCACGGATAGCGGTATTACGGATGGTTGGTTTGTGTAGCGCTCAACCATTTCAGCATTAATGTTGTCGGTATCCTCACTATTGGCGTCAGAAACTGCAGCATTATTTGAGGCTACGTTTGCCTTACTTACACTCATTGTTTGTCCTTTAATATATTCAAATAGGCGACAAATTAATCACTACCATCCCTCGGTCACTATTCATCAATTACTGATACTGACTTACCACTAATCGAGCCACGTACAAACCACCATTAACAACCAGTATTGCGCCATCACTGGGCAGCGAGGGCATTACCCGCCGAATACACCCGCAAAAAAAAACCTCCCGGTATTGCTGCAATCCCGGGAGGTTTTTAGAAACTGGAAGTTAAACTTTGTTTGCAGTATCAGTCGCTAATGGACGGGATCTCCTGTTGCTCGCTCACGGTGGAAATGATGAGCACAAAATGCCCAAAACCTCGACCGCAAGCCGACATGCCCACTTGCATTGGGGCAATGTTGTAACATGCTGATTTTTTGAAAAGTTTGTACATGGTCAATCGTTTTTGTGATGCCAATATGGACTAATATTGCCGGTACCGGTACCGACGCGAGTAACTAATGGTTTATCGCTAATGATTCACAACTAATAATTTATAACTAATTGCTGGTAATGCATCTATGCAAGAACTGACAGTATCTCGAAGTTAACCTACGTATTGAAGCCAGTATGGACAAGTTGTGCGCTACATTGTCCTGCCAGACTGTACAGCCCACTGCTCAATGCATTTCAAACAGTACCCCCTTAAGCTAACTGCTAACATCGGCTTTGTCAACTGTGTAATGCGCTTTAGTGTGCAACCTTGCCGGAGTACTAGGGTTAGCGTTTACTAGATGTGATAAACAATTAATCAGTACAAAAAAAAGAGGGCTTACGCCCTCTTTTTTTATATCGGTACTCGAATTACACCGCTAAATTTCCACCAACCCAGTTGTGGATTGTTTTGGGGATTGTTTCTGAACTTTGTCATTGTGCGGTACTGCTTGACCACCATGTTGATCATCTTTGGAAAATAACCAGGAATGTGTGCCTTTAAACTCTTTCGATGCGGACATGTCTTTATGTCCCTTTTTTGAGTCGCATGCAGCACCGCCCGCGAATGCCATTGATGAAAAAATTGTGATTGTTGCTAACGCAAGCAATTGAATTAACCGAATTCGCATAAAATATATCTCCGTGTTAAGCATCCGTCGCGAGAGGATGGGTTTAAAAAAGCGCCACTTTGACACCGCAAATTGTGGTATATTCCTGCAATTAAGTGCGCGAATAACCGTGATTGCGTTACTTCACTTTTAGTAGACTGCAATATCTTCGTACTGTTCCCAATGTTATACCAATATAACGTATAACAAAAAAATATTTCCATCATTAGCCATTGCCTTACGTACAATATAATTCGTTTGCAGCGGTTTAATATTTTGGTACTGTTCTCATATAATTTCACATTCAGCCTAAAATGTTGTGCTATTTATTGTACATACCCCTGAAGCCTACAAATTAATGGCTTCGGGTAAGAAAATTGCGCGGATAAATGACAGCACAGATCTTCCGCCAACTATGTTTAGCACTTAAAAACAAGGACTTGCTATGGCAACGTTACAAAAACTGGGCAAAGAAGAACGATGCCCGCTGGATTTAAGCCAAATGGGCATTGGACGGGCTCCTGACAATGAAATTGTGGTGGAAGATGATACTGTGAGCGGTTATCACGCCCTCATCACCGTTCGTCCATCATCGAAGGATGAAAGCGTTTATGAGCATATTATTGAAGATCTGGAAAGCACCAATAAAACATATGTTAACAATAAGGAAATCAAGACGCACCTGTTAAAAGATGGCGATATTATTCGGGTGGGCGAAACCAGGCTTAAATTTTCAACCAAGGATTATTCACCATCACCAAAAACCGATTTTAAAAAAACCACCAAGTTAACCAAAAAGCGGGTCTCAAGCTTCTTGTTTACCAAATGAAAGGCACTGTACCTGGCTCCACTGATGCCTCACTCTGCGCCCGGCGGTATAACCCTGTCACACCCTTTTATTGCACCTAACGTTATATTAAGCATTTGATGAGGATCAGGTTATTGGTCTTCATCACCAAGTTTATGTCCATTATTTAACAACTGTAACAACAATAATTAATTGGCCATACACAAAACCTAAAAATGTGAAATATTACCATTATGACTAAATAATTTAGGCCCCACCCTATTCATCTGATAGTATATCGGCGACTTTATTTACAAGGTCATCATCTCCGAGCATGCATTCAAGGTGGGGTGGTATTACAATCTTTTCCCCGTGTTGTGAATAATCTGGTATCAGAAAATAATTATTACTAAAAAAGAGGCTCGTATGAAAAATCCGCGACTTTTCCAAGGGATCGCGCTAATTAGCGTCGTATTAATTGCATCGTACATTTTGTTCTTCAAAATTGACTGGCAGAACGTCAGCCCAGAAGATTCTCTAGCATCTCAGTCCGGTGGCATTTTATCGTATGTCCCCGCTGATACATTATTTTTCTATGGGGGACTTGAAAAAGCGTCACTCAAGGATTCATTGGAAATTTATACCGCAGGGTATGAGTGGATAATAAACGATGCCGACCTGTCAAAGATTCTTAATGACGATCAGTTGGCCCACGCCTCGCCTGCAGAGAAAATGCTGGCAAGTTTACTTGTAGAATACATGCGGCTATTACAAGACATACCTCATGCGGCTGAAAACCTGGGAATAGACGACAATGTCGAAAGCGCCGTTTACACCGTAGGCGCAATTCCAGTGCTTCGGCTAAAACTCACCAACAAAACTGCCTTTAACGCGTTTATAAATCGCGCTGAGCAGGCAGTTAATGTAACACCATCGCAGGAGACACTGAAAGGTTCAGCAAATAACAGTATCTCAGCCAACCACTATAGCTTTGACAGGCCCGACACAACCGAACCGACGGAGTCTAATCTGGTTATTGCCACTAACAGTGATTACGCCGTCGTTACGTTTGCGACACCACTGGAAGACACTGCGGCAAAAAACATCATCATGGGTGTGAATAAACCGGAAAATTCACTTGCGGCCACATCATTACTAGCAGACCTTAAGACAAAATATGGTTTTCATCCGGCTTACCTGGGTTACGTTAACCATCTTGAAATAATGAATGGCATGACCGCCAGCAATAGTAACAATTTCAGTCGAATGCTGGATATGTTAATACAGTTGGCAAACAAATATAAACCTGGCGCTGATAAAGGGCTAGGGCAACTGGACCAGAGCAGTCCCGCAGTAGACAGCAATCCACTGAAGGCTATGCGCACCCCCGAATGCCGAGACGAATTGATGGCCGTAGCAAAAATGTGGCCGCGCACCGTTTTTGGCTACACGGAATTCAGCATGGACACCACGCCCAAAAAATTCCTGGCTCGTATGGTCATTGAAAGTCTGGATACCGCCTTTTTGGCTGATTTAAAAACCTTGCGTGGTTTTATTCCAACAGCGCTACGCCAGGTTAATGAAAAACCTGTTTTTGGGTTCGGCCTGGGCTTAAACGTAGATGCCATGATGCCGTTCCTTACCAAAACCTTGCAGTCATTCGCCCAAAAAAGCTATCAATGTGAGATTTTAGTCGACACACAGCAACAATTGGCTGGAGCAAATCCCGCCATGGCAGTTGGCATGATGGCTGGCATGGCTGCTGGATTGCAGGGAATATCGGCAAGTATCCTGGATATGGATGGATCCATGGACTTTAGCGGCAATGGAACCATGCCCAATGTGAACAGCATCGATGCCCTAATAACTATTTCGAGCACCAATCCACAGGGAATAGTGATGTTAGCGGCTAACTTTATGCAAGGCATGCCGCCACTCAATATACCAGCCGATGGCACCCCCATTGACTTCCCCATCCCGCTCCCTTTACCCGAAGGCAAAACCGCGAAGCTGGCGATAAAAGGCAACCATCTGGTGGCTTACGTTGGCGACAAAGCAGAACAAGCGGCAAACCGGCTGGCATCAGATGCACTGCAGGCGAACGGTCTGTTTACATTTAATATGGATATGGGCAAATATATGAAATTGGTTGCCAACAGCATTAAACAAAGTGCTACTGAAAATCAAGCTTCACAAAAAGAACTGGAAATATTCAAGAATTTGGGGGAAGTGGAGTCTCAGATTGTGGAATCGTTTGATGTTTCGGAACAGGGCATGGTTTTCGAAGTAAAAATGACACTTAAGTAATTTTGCGTTAGTGCAGCTTATTATTTCTTAACAATATTTCTTAACAATATTGCCACTATAGAATTAATAGCACGGCATTAATAGCATGGTATTTGTAACATAAAAATGCGCGCCAATTTAGGCGTTGGCGCGCATTTTATGATGCGCTCGTGATGACACTTGAGCGAGTGATGCAGGCTATGTAAAGGCTTGCTTGTTGTTACGAATATAGGCCGCTGCCTTGGCATAATTCTGTTCATTACCGGCAATTTTACCTTCATGCACCGAAATTTGCTGACTATGGTCATCAGCACTGTCAAAAATTGCCGCCAGGTGTTTTTGCCTTTCGTTAGCATCCACTGGCGGTACGTTATCAGGAAAAAACGCCAATGCCTGCGTTATACCCTGGGCTGATTCCTCCGCACCAATGGCACGATATGCATCAACAAATAATTGGTAATCGGGCGTGCTCGAAAAATCACTTTCAAAAAAATATTTGAAGCCTCGATTATCAATAATTGTTTGAGCGGTAATAACAGCAACGACATTTTTCTCCACTTCTGGAATTGAGTCGATATCAAAATCCTGTTTAGCTGTTATGTGTGCCACAACGTTAAGCAACAGCGCTTCGTCATCCTGCTCTTCAAGTATCTGCGATATATCCATCGCTGGCATTTTCCTTTACGGTTCATCAATTGAATTACTGCTTTACGATATTACTCACAAACAACACCAGTGGAAACGAACGTTGCAATTCCTTACTGTAAAAGTTTGACATGGAAACCCCCTTACTAAAACGAATATTATCATTGATGGATAACTCCGATTTAGGTCCTGCCAACCACATTGCTCCAGTGTCGTTTACCACTTGGACATAGGTATACATGGAAGCATGCTGCACCGCTTTTACGGTACCGTGATTAGGCAGTCGCGGTTTGGCGTTCTTTAATTTATCCAGCTTCGCTTGATACCAACTTGCATCGTTTGCGGTTCCATAAAAACCAATGTCTTTACTATCATTAATAGTTGCATACTCAACGGTGTTGAGATATCGATCCTGATTGGTCCCGCCGATAGCGTAAACCCAATCTTTGTAAACCACCGCGCTGAAGGTTGCACGGGGTTCTGATAATGGCGTGGTATAGCGCCAAGCACTTAACTCACCCGTTTCCATGATATCGGCGACTTCGATACTGTTCAGGTATTCCAATCCGGTTAACCCTCCCAGGGCATAAACGGAATCTTTATGGCTGGCGCTGGCCAGACCATATCGCCCCGTTTGCATTGATGTGGTTTTCTTCCAGTCCTTGGCACCGCCATCGTCCGCGGGTATTGTCCATTCCACATCAGTAATACCCACGCCCTGCGTTTGGTCATGCCCACCAAGTACATAGGCATTGCCATGAGTTGCTTTGACGCTATTGACGTAACGGGGAATCGTCATTGTCGCGTCCTCCATGGTCCAGGGCCCCAGGCTTCCGTCAGGCAGAATTTCCGCACGCTCTACATTATCAAGCAATGCCCCTGCAAACCCGCCCAATGCGTAAATAAAATTCTTTTTGATTAATGTTTTTGAACAGCGCCGGGGCATAACCATTCCGGACTCGAGTGTCTGCCATAAACCCAGGCTGCCATCCGGGTTTACCTTTGCTCGTTCAACCGAGCGCAATAAATTTTTCCCATTGGGGCCGTTGCCACCCCCAACCACATAGATATAATCATCTTTGGTGACTGCATCAACAAAACCACGCTCCTCATTTAACAGGGAGGTTTGTTGCCACGGACTCAAACTGCCATCGTCAGCAATTTTGGCATATTCGGTAATACCCACGAAATTTGCACCATCAATTCCGCCAATAACATAAATGTAACCATTGACCACAACCGTTGCGGCACCGGCGCGTGGCGCAGAAAGACTGCTTGCCTCTTTCCAACCACTGATCCATTGTTGTTCCTGCGCATTCAACACACCCGCTTGCGTGGTCTGTTGCTGTATCGCATCAGCCCCCACCGTTTGCGTTGCACTCTGTTGATCATCATTAGAACATGCGATCAGCATAAAGAGTGTTACTGATAAAAATCCGGTTAATTTGTTAGTCATGTTGCCATTCCGCTCTTTAATTCATTTATAAATTGCTTGTTTAAAATACTTTTCAGACAAAAAAATAGCCCCGTGTGGAAAATAATTCCATACGGGGCTATTGTTATTCATAAGCTAAGTAGATGGAAATAAGCTGGTCATCAATTAAAGTTTTTTGTGATTTTTAATTCTTGCCACACCACCAAAGCTACCCACCCACAGGCTGCCATCATCCGCTTCAGCCATTGAAAATACATTGTCGGCGAATAAACCCTGTGCTTTGGTATACACGTTAAAACCTTTGCCATCTTCTTTGAATTGTGCCAACCCCTTGTTAGTACCGATCCACAAGTTACCGTCTTTACCCTTATTCAGCATAAACACGTGATTACCTGGCAGACCTTCTTTTGAGGTATAGTTTTTCCATTTGGTGCCATCAAAGTGGGATAATCCACCACCCCAGGTACCACACCAAACAGTTCCATCATCATCTACAACCATGGATACAATATAGTTCGGGTTAAACCCAACCTGTATATCGTCACCGATTCCCTGTTCAGCTTTTTGTGAAGCATGGTGTTTTGATGCCTTGGCCGGATCATTGGTATAGGTGATATCATCCTTGACCTTCTCATAGGGGGCACCCAGGCCATCCTTATGCTGCCAGTTGGTCCATTTTCCGGCGCTGTCGATTCGAGCGAGACCACCTTCCGTAGCAAACCAGATTTCACCATTTTTCCCGGCTTCCACACCATAAACCCAGTCGTTAGGCAATCCACCATCGGTGTTTTTTACGGTATAGGTTTTCCAGCTGGATGAATCATCCAAATTACCACCCGGCACAAAGTTCGCCCCGGACCAGGTGGCAATCCAGTAATTACCTTTAGCATCTTCATCAATGTCATAAACAAATTGATCTGCAAGGCCATCAGGAATATTGTAATTTTTCCAGTTCTCTTCTTTGGCATTATAAACGGACATGCCGCCACCATAGGTGCCCAGTACGATATCCTGGCGGACTTTGCTGACATGAAATACGCCATTGGACAATAATGTTCCACTCTTCACGTCAAACAACTTGTAGTCGTCAGTCTTTAAATCATAACGTATTGCACCACCCGAAGTACCTACCCAAACTGCGCCTTCAACCGCAACCATGCCTTTGACATTGCGATTACCCACGCGAAAATGGGTAAAGCTCGGCGAATTGGCATCAATGGGAGGATGAGCCGCTGCAGGCATTGCTACCCCCGCGCTGGCCTGTATTGTACCGGCCCCGGTTTGAGGCGCAGGTGGTGGTGTCGTTGTGCTTGCGGGTGTCGCTGCACTTTCTTTTTTAGATTGATTAACCCCAACCGTGTACGCAGTAACCACTGCCGCACCCACCGCCAATACCACGATCGCTAAACTTTTTGCACTAATGTCCACTGAAACCTCCCGCCTGACACAATTGTCTTCAACATATTTTTTAGAACCTGCCAGTACCGCTGGTAATTTGAGTGCTGCACCCGGCAACACCGTCCAAAATCACCTACCTGACGAGAACCACCTATCTCTCATGACCCATCACAGGTTCTTAATGAAAAGCTCTTTTATTTACGTTTCATCGATATATTTCATCGATACGTTTTACTGATTTTTGGTAATTACAACCACACCATTACGGCTACCGGCCCAGACCTCATTGTTCTCTGTATGCACAATGGCATAAATACTGTTATCCAATAAACCGTCATTCACGGTAAATGTTTCCCAAGTGTTGCCATTATAATGAGACAAGCCCCCGTTGGTGCCAAACCATAAGTCGCCGTCTTTGTCCTGCGACACCGAATAGACGATATTACCGGCCAAACCCTCATTTTTAGTATAATTGGTCCATTTGCTGCCATCGTAATGACTGACACCACCGCCCCAGGTACCAGCCCATACCGACTGGTCATCGGCCACAATTAACGAGAAAACATAATTGGGGTTGTACGTGCTCATGCCTTGTGACATGACACTCAAATCATGGCGGGAGCGGGTACCCAGACCTGTATTGTCACTTAAGGGCAGGTTGTCATTATTGCCAGCACCTAAACCATCCTTATGCGTCCAGGTTTTCCAATTTGTGCCGTCGAACATATTGATACCACCCTCGGTACCAATCCAAACTCTGTCCTGGTTATCAACATCAAGACCATAAACCCATTCGTTAACCAGCTCCTGTAAATAAGTAGTAAACGCTTCCGTTTCGGGGTTAAATTTATTAAGCCCTGCCCAGGTTCCAACCCATAACGTACCATCGGACTGTTCTGCAAATGAGTAAACCCAATAGTCCGCCAGGCCGTGCATGGGGAAATAGGTTTTCCACTGTCCGTCCTGTACGCGGGATATTCCGCCACCATTGGTACCAAACCATTTACGGCCTTTTTTATCGACCAGCATACCAAACACGTATTCGTTGGCCAGCCCCTGCTCACGTGTGTAAGTATTCAGCATATTACGTGTCGCGATATCGACTTCCAGCACGCCGACGGAGGTGCCAATCCAGAGTGTCTTTGCAACAGGATCCATTGCCATAGATCGAACATACACGCTGTCGCCAACATTAAATGAATCAACCACACGATAACCCGATGCCTTTAACTGCACCACTGGTGTCTGATCAACCGGTCCGATTAGCGTTCGTTCCTGTAACAAAGGAACAGATTGCGGCGGAGGACTTGCCTGGGACATAGGCGATTGCTGAGAAGCCGCGACCGGTGGCGTTGATTGAGGTTCAGGATCTTCCGCGCAAGCCACCATTATCGTGGCAAACACGACGGCGGATAATGTTAGTTTTAATTTATTGTTGCTCTTTTTCATTAATAAAAGCTCATTTATAAAAATTCATCTATAAAAATGTTCTTAAATAGGCGACGATATCCTGCATTTGATCATTCGTTAGCACACCCCGAAATGACGGCATTATATCCCTGCCATTATTAATGATGTTAACGAGTTCAGAATCGTTTTTCATCATTAACCGACCGCCACGAAAGCTGGGGGTACCTGCTATCTCACCACGGCCATCAGCACCATGACACCCGGTACAGTATTCTGTGTAAATAGCAGAGCCAGCAAATGGATCACCAGCAACGGCAACATTCGCTATCATTAACAGATAAAGTGAAATTACCACTGAGAAGATTCGACCGCCCATTCCCACGCCCTCTAAATTGATTGGCCGCCATCGTTCACCCCCATCAATGCTGCATGCTGGAACTAGGCTTACTGGCGACAGTTAATTTAAACGAATGCTTACTTTAAACCAATAAGTGATCAACGACTGATTCATAATTAATTTAGAACTAATTAAAAGCTAATTAAGATCCAACCAACCAAGAACCGCATCCCCAACAATCCAATGGTAATAATGTATCTGTATTATTATTGTATTTCCGGTATTTCTAAATTACGTTGAAAATTAGTCAGAATAAATCCAGAAATTACTTAAAACCAAGTTAGCAAAAGCATCCGTGTTTGCGCTTAGCGCCCATACCCCTCTAAATCAGTATTCGACGCATGTCCTGTTTCTGCGTCAAGAACCCGCTATATATACCCAAAGCGCTTGAGAGACAGCCATGGTAATTCTAATCTCGCGAAGACATACGGCAAACTCATGCCATTGGAGTAAACCCGCTATGGAATAACACCACTGATTTCAATTTTCAATCCATCTGTGCCGATTTTCACAACATCCGACGCGCCGGACAAATCGCCGCTTTGTGGCATCGCGTTGCCACTCTTTGATACTCGTGCGCCAACAACTATCTCCTGAAATTTGGATATTTTCATTGACGGATTCATTGCCAACGAATCATCTAAAGAAAAGGTTATCGGCAAGTCACTCACCTGCTTTCGTATAATAGCCAACGGCATACGAGGCCCGCTAGCCGCTCTTGCAAATACAAAAACGGTATCCGTGGGAGACACTTTCTCCTGTAATGACGCCGCCAATGATACCACACCTGACACTTTCGCGGACCCACCAGCTGTACTTTGTGACTGTGCCGTTGCAACTGAAGCCATCCCAGCATCAATGGGCAAACCTAAAAATTCCTTAACTTCTGCGATATTACGCTGCATTTGCTGGTAATCTTCCGAGCCTTCAGGGAAAAGCTGAATAAGCTTTTGCCAATATTCCAAGGTGGTTTTATAGTCCTTAACCTGGTAGGTCGCCGTAGCCGCCAGCCATAACGCTTTCTGATGAAAGGGCTGGATTTGCATGGCTTTCTTCACCAGCTCATACGGTTTACCTGCCATATTTCTGCCACTGGCCATTGCCAGCGCGTCGGCATAATCAGCCAGCAAAGTAGGCAAAGTAGGTTCTTGTTCATCCGTCATTCCCACTGCACGTTCAAATGCATCACTGGACCCCTGGTACTGCTTCATAAAATAATAAGAGCGGGCTAACATTGTCCACGCCTCAACATCATCGGGATTTTCCTGCAGATAATCCTGTAAACCGCGGACCTGTTCCTCCAGTGTACCTTCATGACCTTCCGTCGTCATACCGGCTTGAAAATTTTCCGGCTCAAGGCCCCGGCTCTCGCCTAGCTGTAAATACAAACTGACCGCCATGACAGGCAGCAATAACCCAACTACGATAGCCGCTTTATTCCCGGATACACCGGTATCGGCGACCTTAGCGGGCGTGGCTTCCGCATCATCGGACACATCACCAATTAAACTTCGTTCCAAATCTGAATGCGCCTGGTCAAACTGCTCCTGCGTAATAGTGCCGTTATTAAGATCGAGTTCCAACTCTTTAAGATGATCTTTATAAAGCAATACATTTATTTGCTTGCGTTCCAGTACATCTTTTTTGGCATCACGTTGCAATAATGGAGGCACCAAAAACAACAGTGCGGCTACCATTAACAACAGTGCAACTATCCAGAATACCATCATGGCTGACTACCCTCTGCCTTATTTTTAGTCTTTGGCGCTACCAGATTTGCTTCCAGTATCGATTTCAGTTTTTGACTTTCTTCGTCGTTCAACGGCTTATCGTTGGTGCTGCCCTTGCGCTTACCCAAATTCCTCATTAATAGCGCAATACCAACAAACAACAAAATAAACGGCCCTACCCACAACAGATAGGTACTGGGCTTGACCGGTGGGCGATATCGCACAAAATCACCATAACGCTCTACCATAAAATCCACGATATCATCCTGGGTTTTACCGGCTTTGACCATATCGCGCACCTGATTTTTTAAATCAACGGCCAGTTCAGCATGAGAGTCAGCAATCGTTTGGTTTTGACAGACCAGGCAACGCAACTCATCGGATATTTCATTAACAATCGCTTCCATCTCTGGATCTTCTGACATTGGCACCGCGTCCTTGGCCACGGCAGATTGCACCCCAGCCAACAATACCAACACTGTCAGTGACATATACAACAAAGCTAAAGAATGCTTTATGACGAACATGCTTCTCTCACCTCACTTAGTACCGCAACACTAACTTGATCACTTTTCTCCAGCGCTTCGACGACGGGTAACACACACTTACGCAACTCAGCACGGGTTAATGGCCCAATTACCTTATGGCGAATCACTCCCTGTTTATCGATGACAAACGTTTCGGGCACACCATAAACACCGTAGTCAATCCCAACCTTGCCTTCATAATCCACTACACTCAACTCGTAGGGGTTACCGTGCTCTTCCAGCCAACGGCGCGCCTGACTAGGCGCATCCTTGTAGTTCAAGCCATAAATCGGCACTGTACCATTACGTGACATCCCAACCAACAATGGGTGTTCCTGGCGACAGGCCACACACCAGGAAGCCCATACATTTAACAGCCACACTTTTCCAAGTAAATCCTTATTGGAAAATAACTCATTCATGTTATCGAGCTTTTGCAGCTGAAAGTCTGGCGCGGATTTATTAATAAAAGGTGACGGCACCTCTCTTGGCTTTAAACTTAGCCCCGCATATAAAAAAACGGCCAGCACGATAAAGATGACTAAAGGCATTATAAACCGAATCATGTCAGGACTCCTGAGTGACCGCGCCTTTGGCACCAATCGTTTTACTATCCGGTTGTCCTTCCTTGATTTCCTTGGCCGCACGGGATACCAGGCGATAACGGCGATCAGTTACAGCCAATAGCCCTCCCAGCGCCATGATAAATGTGCCGCCCCAGATCCAATCCACAAACGGTTTATAATAAATACGAACACTCCATGCGCCATTTGACACCGGCTCGCCCAGCGACACATATAAATCACGCACAAACCCTGTATCAATCGCTGCTTCCGTCATGGGCATGGTTTGTACTGTGTAAATACGCTTCTCTGGAAATAATACCGTTTCCAGTTTGCCATCCTTCTTGACGACGATCTGACCCCGACTAGCACTATAATTAGGGCCCTTTATCTGGGTTACACCTTCGAACACAAACTGATACCCCCCCAACTCAGCGGTATCACCCACGTCCATACGCATGTCTTTTTCAATTTCATAGCTGGTGACCATCGTTACACCAATAATGAATACCGCCACTCCAAAATGGGCAGTACACATACCTAGAAAGCTGTTCGGTTGAGAAATGATTTTGCTAAAGATATTACCCTGGCCTTTACTCCTGGCAGCACGTTCGCGCAGCATAAGAAAAACACTGCACATAACCCAGAACGCCATGGTAAACCCTAAGCTGCGGATAGCACCCCATTCGCCCATCAACACCGGTGTCAATAACCCCATTACCAGACTGACCACAGCGGCCCAACGCAAGCGTACAACGATATCGGGGATACTGGCCTCTTTCCATCGCGCGATTGGACCAATTGCCATGAGAAATACAGCAGGCGCCATTAACGGTAAAAATACCGCATCAAAATAAGGGGGGCCAACTGAAATTTTGCCCACGTCCAATGAGTCAAGCAGTAGCGGATACAAGGTGCCCAGCAAAACAGCTGCACATGCCACAATCAACAACACATTGTTCGTCAATAAAGCGGCCTCTCGCGATAGAAGGTTAAATCGACCACCCAAACCCACTTTTGGCGCACGCCATGCAAACAATGCTAGTGAGATACCAATGGTCAACACCAACAACATAAGAATAAATGCACCACGCTCCGGATCAGTAGCAAACGCATGCACCGACGTCAGAACACCGGAACGGACCAAAAATGTACCTAACAAGCTTAATGAAAAGGTAAAAATGGCCAGCAACACCGTCCAGTTTTTAAAACTGCCACGCTTTTCGGTCACTGCCAGCGAATGAATCAACGCTGTCCCCATTAGCCAGGGCATAAATGATGCGTTTTCAACCGGATCCCAGAACCACCAGCCGCCCCAGCCTAATTCGTAGTAAGCCCACCAACTGCCCAGCCCAATACCTAAAGTGAGAAACAACCAGGCAACGGTTGTCCAGGGACGCGACCAACGTGCCCAGGCAGCGTCCAAGCGTCCACTGAGCAAAGCCGCTATAGCAAAAGAAAATGCTACGGAAAATCCGACATAACCCATATAGAGCATGGGCGGATGGATAATTAATCCAGGA
>Ga0316204_10003465_pt1 | contig 31481 bp, 28 predicted proteins | sample 6monrhotite_MG_2_FD_205661 | JGI IMG/M metagenome (GOLD analysis project Ga0316204, IMG submission 205661) | Microbial mat bacterial communities from mineral coupon in-situ incubated in ocean water Damariscotta River, Maine, United States -... | ecosystem: Environmental > Aquatic > Marine >... | reverse complement strand
CATCGATATCCTCACTTGTTTCGGCCTTTGGATCTTGGTTTCACAAAATTGAAAAACCGTATCATGATGGGCTCAATGCATACCGGATTAGAAGAAATACCCGGGGGTACTAACCGGCTTGCCGCTTATTTCGGAGAACGTGCACAGGGTGGCGTAGGCTTAATCATAACAGGTGGTTATGGTCCCAATGATCGAAGCGCGACGCACCCCGGAACCAGGCGATTAGTTGATGAGTCTGATGCCGAAGAACACAAGGTCATTACCGAAGCGGTTCATAGACACAACAGTAAAATCTGTATGCAAATTTTACATACGGGTCGATATGCTTTTAATCCAAAACCGCTCGCGCCTTCTGCCATACAAGCTCCTATTAATAAGTACAAACCTGAAGCGGCCACAGAAGACCAAATTGAACAGCAAATCGAAGATTTTGTAAACACAGCTGTTTTAGCTCAAAAAGCCAATTACGATGGTGTTGAAATAATGGGCTCCGAAGGGTATTTCTTAAATCAATTCATCGCCAAACGTACGAACCAGCGCCAAGATGATTGGGGCGGAAGTTATCACAATCGGATTAGATTACCCGTCGAAGTTGTTCGCCGCGTTAGAGAAGCCGTGGGCAATGAATTTATCATCATATTCCGTCTTTCAATGCTGGATTTAGTTGAAGGTGGTAGTAATGCCGAAGAAGTCATCCAACTAGGACAAGCCATAGAGAAGGCTGGCGCCAGCATAATAAATACTGGCATTGGTTGGCATGAAGCACGCATACCAACAATCGCAACTAAAGTACCCAGAGCAGCCTTTACCTGGGTTACAAATAACTTTAAAAAACACTTTAATATACCGGTTATCACCAGTAACCGTATAAATACACCAGAGGTGGCTGAAGCGGTATTAGCACAAGGTGACGCGGATCTAATTTCATTAGCAAGGCCGATGCTCGCTGATCCCGAATTTGCCAATAAAGCCAAGGCTGGCAAAGCGGATGAGATCAATACCTGTATTGGTTGTAATCAGGCCTGCCTCGATCATATTTTTGGCGGCCAATTAACCTCATGCTTAGTCAATCCAAGAGCCTGTCATGAAACATTAATTAATGTCACTGCCAGCCATGAACCAAAACATATCGCAATAATCGGTGCAGGGCCGGCGGGTTTGTCAGCCGCAGTAACTGCAAGTGAACGAGGCCATAAAGTAACGCTCTATGATCTGTCCGATACGATTGGAGGGCAATTTAATATTGCCAAGACCATACCGGGCAAAGAGGAATTTAATGAAACGATTCGTTATTTTCAAAAGCAAATCGAATTGCATCAGATAGAATTGAAACTCTCGACCCCAGTAAATGCTGCGTATTTAAACCAATCAAATTATGACTCAGTCATCATTGCTACGGGAATTACACCTCGAATGCCTGAAATTGAGGGTATCGAACATTCAAAAGTTTTGAGCTATCTTGACGTCTTAAAAGGACATAAACCAGTGGGCGCTTCGGTAGCAATTATTGGGGCAGGTGGTATTGGTTTTGATACCGCTGAATACCTTCTTCATAAGGATCATCTGCCTAAGAGTATTGCAACATTCATGCAAGAATGGGGTGTAGATATGAACTTTGAAGCACGTGCCGGCATTGAAGGAATAAAACCAAACTTTCCACCAGCTGAGCGGAAAATATATCTGCTGCAACGTAAACCAAGCAAGGTAGGTTCCGGTTTAGGCAAAACGACTGGCTGGATTCACCGTATTGACTTAACGAAACACGGGGTTGAAATGTACCCCTCCTGTGATTATCAAAAAATTGACGACCAAGGATTACATTTAACAATAGCTGGCAAAGCTAAAATATTATCTGTCGACAATATAATTATCTGTGCTGGCCAAGAACCCAATCGTACCCTTATTGAAGGATTGAACAAGCCGTATCACCTAATTGGTGGTGCTGATGTAGCATCTGAATTAGATGCTAAGCGAGCAATTAAACAAGGATTAGAAATCGCCAACGCGATTTAGGAGTATACCAATGACATTAGAATACAAAGTTCCAGTTAGAGACATGGAATTTCTTTATTTCGAGCTTTTAAACGGCAAGGGCTTAGCGGATCTTGAGGGTTTTGGCGAAGCCGATGAAGATACTGTTAAAGCGATTTTAGAAGAAGCCGCTAAAATTATCGAAACCGATATTCTGCCTTTGAATGAACCAGGCGATCAACAGGGTTGTCGCTTAGAAGGTACCGAGGTTATTTTACCGGACGGCTTTAAAGAAGCTTATACCAAATATATCGACGGTGGTTGGACGGCACTCACAGCACCAGCTCAATACGGTGGTATGAACCTACCCTACTCTGTCGGATATATGATTGGTGAGATGATGTGCTCTGCTAATCAATCATTCTCTATGTACCCCGGCCTAACCCATGGTGCAGCCAAGGTCATAGAAATATTTGGTTCAGAGGCAATGAAAAACACCTACTTACCTAAATTTTCTGAAGGTACTTGGAGTGGCACCATGTGCCTGACTGAGGCCCAATGTGGTACCGACTTAGGTTTGATACAAACCAAGGCTGAGCCACTTGATGATGGCGCCTATGAGTTAACGGGAACCAAAATATTTATTACTTCAGGAGAGCATCAATTAACAGAAAATATTGTTCATTTGGTATTGGCTAGACTGCCTGATGCACCTCCAGGAATTAAAGGCATCAGTTTATTTGTGGTACCTAAATTCTTATCAGATGATGGTGGTAACATTACCGATCGTAATCCCATTACCTGTGGTGCCATTGAGCATAAGATGGGCATCAAAGCAAGCTCAACCTGTGTGATGAATCTAGACCAAGCCAAAGGCTATCTGATTGGCCAACCTCATAAGGGCATGCAGGGCATGTTTGTGATGATGAATTCAGCTCGATTAGGTACAGGAACACAGGGCTTTGCAGCAGGCGAAAGAGCCTATCAAGGCGCGCTCGCCTATGCTCAAGATAGACTGCAAATGCGTGCTTTAACGGGCGCAAAGTTTCCGCAACAGAAAGCCGATCCTATCATTGTTCATCCTGATGTTCGTAGAATGCTTCTGACCATCAAGGCATACACCGAAGGCTGTAGAGCGATGAGCTATTGGATAGCTCAAGAACTAGATATTGCAGAGAATCATGCAGATGAAGAACGACGACAAGAGGCCGAAGATTTAGCGGCACTGCTGACACCAGTGATTAAAGCATTTAATACTGATACCGGCTATGAGTCTACTAACCTGGGCGTGCAGATTTTTGGCGGCCACGGATATATTTCTGAACATGGTATGGAACAATTGGTACGAGACACCCGTATTGCACAACTGTATGAAGGTACCAATGGCATCCAATCTATGGATTTAATCGGTAGGAAATTACCCATGCATAACGGCCGTCTAATGATGAGGTTCTTAACTAGAGTTGATGCGTTTGTAAAAGAAAACATGGAAATGCAAGATGCTGAACGTTATATCAAACCTCTGGCTTACGCGGTTGATATATTAAAAGATACAACCAATTGGGTGGCCGAAGCGGCCAAGGAAGACCCTAATCATATTGGTGCTGCCGCAGTTGATTATTTACAAATGTTTGGCCTTGTTACGGTTGCCTATATGTGGGCAGAGATGGCGCTTGTTGCACAACAAAAAGACCCTGAACAACAGGATGATTTCTATCGAGCGAAATGTGAAACGGCTAGTTTTTACATGGCCAAACTATTACCCAAGGTGCAAAGTCTTATGCTTACGGTTATGACCGGCGCGGACAGTCTTATGAACTATCCAGATGAGTGTTTTTAGTACTAATTAATAATATCGATACCAAGCTAATCTGGGCTTGGTATCGATATCTTCCATCTAACTCTAGATACGTTTAGATTAGCAATCTTTGAAGGTTTTAATGGCGTAAAAACTTTATGCAAAAAGGATAATTATAGTTTTGACCTTGAACCACTTTTAAGGTGTTAATGATTGTTATCAGAGTAATGGCTATCCCCATAAATGGCAGTATTAGTAAGCCAATAACATAGATAATGGCCGATGCTGCAATCATCATATAAATCCACATACTGATCTGAAAATTAATCACATCGATACCCTGATAGGCAATTTTAGAATCCTCGTCACGCTTCCATACCCAGATAATCAAAGCCACAACGACTACTGGAATTATCGAGCTCAAATGCATTAACACAAGCCAAAGTTGATTATGTCTAGTTGCTGGTGCCGAGAGGTTTTCACCAAATATAGTATTTAACTTTCTAATGGTATTTGCACGAGGTTCTGTTTCTCCCGCTTCAATTCGTTGAATACTTCGAACATTAATCCCGCATGCTTCTGCCAAGTTTTCTTGGGTCATATCAAGATTTTGTCGTAACTCTGAAATTCTTTGACCTAATTCAGGCTGTTCCATCGCTTGCCCCTTAGTATTGCAGTGTTTAGTGAATGTACTATATATCTATTAATTAGACTTCACCACGGTCTATGAACGACATTCTAACGACATTTCATACATTGAAAAAAAACAACTATGAACTTATCGTTTATATAATCACATTATTGGTGTTTATATACTGTTACAACTGAGTAAATAAAATCTAGACCATACCTTGCCTACCAAACCATTATGTTATAATGTAACAATTATCGGAGGCATAATGTTCAATTCTTTCCATACAACTCATTTAGGCAATAAACAGCGAGTACTTTTATTAGTAGCCGCCTTGCTTGCTTTTATGCAGTTAGCCTCAATTGTTCATGCCAGCCAACATGGCTTATCAACAAGCGATGTCCCCTGTATTGCCCACCTCGACAGTCAACAATTTAGCAATTCAATACCTTCGACCTCTTTTCCAAATGAGCTAGAGATCCAACAGGTTGAACAACCTCTGTTTCAGCCTAATGCCACACTTCAGCAAGAATTTAATGCATTAACCTGTAGAGGCCCCCCAGAAATATTCCAATAAACTTTTTATTTATCACTCTTAAAAAAACTTATAGGAATTATTTCAATGCGCCATTACGTATATATTTTATGTTTAGCATTCGTTGTCCAAATACCAACGACAATGCAAGCAGCTGAACAGCAAGAAATTGAACAAATTAAAACAGAACTATTATTACTAAAGAAACAGTACCAAGAAAAACTCGAGTTATTAGAAAAACGTATTCAACAGGCTGAGAAGCAGGTTAAGAAAGCCCAAATTTCTGCCCAACGAGCTGAAAATGTTGCTCGTACGGCGGCTGCACCAAAACAGACAACAGCACCGACGTCTAATTCTGATAATAGTTTTAATCCAGCCTTTAGTGTCATCTTCAGTGGTGTCTATGCAGCCTATGATGAAGATCCTGAAGAATATCGGATTCCGGGAATGCAGTTAGGTGGAGAGTCTGGTCTTGCCGCAGAAGGTTTCTCTGTTGAACATACTGAATTGGTCATGTCTGCCAATATTGACGATAAATTCTACGCCAAGTTGACCTATGCCTTAGCATCTGAAGGCTCAGAAGTCATTACCGAATTAGAAGAGGCCTTCATGGAAACAACCTCATTAGATGATGGCATGAAGGTTAAGCTTGGGCGGTTCTATTCTGATGTTGGTTATCTAAATAGCAAACACGGACACTCTTGGGATTTTGTCGACCAACCCTTGGTATACCGAGGCATGATTGGCGGAAACTACTCAGATGATGGTGTGCAATTCAGTTGGTTAGCACCGACCGATCTCTATACCTTGGTTGGCGCTGAATTGATGCGCGGTGATTCCTTCCCAGCTGGCGGAATTAATGATGATGAATTTGGTGTGCAAACAGCCTACCTAAAATTAGGTGGAGATTGGGGTACAGATCATAGTTGGTTGGCCGGCATTAGTTTTTGGCGAGGTGACCTAGAAGCACGCATGGGCGGACATGCTCATGGCGAGGAATCTCATGAAGAAGTAGTTCATATGGATGATGAACATGCCCATGGTGCAGCGGCTGATTCAGCAGTATTTAGTGGTGATTCAGACATGACCATCTTGGAGCTTGTTTACAAATGGGCTCCCAATGGCAATCCTACCGACGTAAACTTGCAACTTCAGATGGAGTACTTTCAACGGGATGAAGATGGCCTAGTCTGGCTAGAGGAAACCGACCCACTTGAAATGACACGCTACAAGACAGACCAAAGTGGTTATTACCTACAGGGCGTATACCAATTTATGCCTCAATGGCGCGTTGGCTTGCGTTATGACCGCCTAGATATAGATACCATCATGGATGGTCTAGCTGGAGTTGATGAAGAGGTTCTCGAAGAATCAGGCCTTGAACCCGAAGGCAATCCGGATCGCTGGTCTTTGATGTTAGATTGGTCAAATTCAGAATACAGCCGTTTCAGAGTTCAATATAACCGAGATAACAGCTTTGGCATTACCGATAACCAATGGTACTTCCAATACATTATGTCAATGGGTGCGCACGGAGCACATACCTTCTAGGAGTAGTTTATGAAACAGTTATTTCTATTGGCAATATTGCTCGGTTTCAGCGCCAGCACGATAAAGGCTGAACTTAGGGTGCTGACTTGCGAACCTGAGTGGAAGTCTCTAGTTGAGGAACTGGCTGGCGATAAAGTGAATGCCTCCTCTGCCACCACTGGGAAGCAAGATCCACACAGAATTCAAGCTCGCCCCAGTCTTATTGCTAAAGCTCGTCGAGCTGATTTGCTTATCTGTACCGGTGCTGATCTAGAAGCCGGTTGGTTACCACTGCTCATTCGTAAGTCTGGTAACGCAGACATACAACCCTATGCCAAAGGTTATTTTATGGCAACGGACCATGTGCTACTGATGGAGAAACCCGAAGTACTGGATAGAAGTCAGGGCGATATTCATGCCGCTGGAAATCCTCATGTACATCTGGATCCAAGACGTATTTTAGAGATCGCTAAAGCGCTTGCTGAAAAGTTGCAAGCACTTGATATCGATAATTCGACATACTATCAAGAACGATATCAAGATTTTGAGCTAAGGTGGAATAAAGCCATTGAGCATTGGCAACAAAAAGCGGCGACTCTAAAAAACAAAAATATTATTACCTACCATCGCAGTTGGATTTACTTTCAGGATTGGTTACAACTCAACCTGATATCGACCATTGAAGCGAAACCGGGCATACCACCAAGCAGTGGGCAATTAGCCAAATTGATTAAGCAATCAAGCGCAACCGAGGTTGAAGTAATATTTCATGCAGCCTACTCACATGCTAAATCAGCTGAATGGCTGGCTAGTAAAACGAACATTCCTCTAGTAACTTTACCCTATACTGTAGGTGGGTTGGATAATGTAAACGATCTGTTTAGTATGTTTGATACCAGCATCAATCTATTGCTAGAGGCGACTAACAAATGAACCTAGAGCTGAGCATTCTGTTACCGGCCTTTGTTGCTGGACTATTGGTCTTAAGTACCCATGTTCCACTGGGACGTGAAGTATTAAGTCGTGGCATTATCTTTATTGATTTAGCCATTGCTCAAATAGCCGGCCTAGGTGTCATCGCAGCAAGTTCTTTTGGCTGGGATGATCATGGTATCGAAGTTCAGATCGCGGCAGCTTCTGCCGCACTCATTGGTGCCTTAATGTTAAATTTTATTGAAAAGAAATGGCCAGACTTACAGGAAGCATTTATTGGAGTCTGGTTTATCTTGGCTGCTACGGCAGGTATCTTACTACTGGCAAATAATCCCAATGGCAGCGAACATTTAAAGGAGTTGCTGGTCGGTCAAATACTCTGGGTTGAGTACAGTCAACTCATTCCTGTGGCAATCTTATATGCCTTTATTTTAGTCGCATGGTTTGGATTCAGAGAGAAACTTGGTGCCATCGGCTTTTACGTAATTTTCGCACTAGCTATTACCGCTTCGGTACAATTAGTTGGTGTATATTTAGTATTTGCTAGCTTAATTATTCCAGCGATTGGTACCATACGGATGAAAACCAAACACCTGCTTGCGATATCTTATGCCATCGGTGTTTCTGGGTTTGCCGCAGGATTGATTCTTTCATCACTATTGGATCTACCATCAGGTGCATTAATTGTATGGACCCTGGCAATCATCAGCACATCACTATTTCTCTGGGTCGATCGTAGCCACAAAATTAAACACTGATTGAGCACTGCTACAGTTCAAACTATCCTCACTCACCTTTAGTTTTCAATAGTTTAGGCGCTATTTTATAATAACAATAGCGCTTAATTAATTGCCATTACTGGAAAATATCAGTACATTGGCAGTCCAATAGAATAATAACTATACAATTAACTCGGCTTCTGGGCTCAAATAAACATGTCAGAATCTTTTTTTAAAGAACTACGACGACGTAATGTATTTAAAATTACTGGCGGCTATATTTTACTTGGTTGGCTAGTTTTACAGATTGCTGATGTTATCATTCCTGCCTTATCTCTGCCTAAGTGGACCCTCACATTACTGCTCGTAATTGGCATGCTAGGAATGCCGTTTGTGATATTTTTTGCCTGGTTGTATGAGGTCACTCCTGAAGGACTTAAACTCACTAAAGAAGTCGATAAAAGCCAATCAATAACACAGAACACCGGAAAGAAACTCGAGTATGTTCTGATTGCAGGATTATCTCTGGCTCTGATTTTCGTCATCATTAAGCCCAAAATCATGCCGCCTGAAGCATTACCGACGGTTACCGCAGAAGTGGCTGATGTTCAAACTAAAGAAACAGAAATACCTTCAATAGCTGTACTGCCCTTTGAAGACTTTAGTCCCCAAAAAGACCAAGAATATTTCAGCAGTGGGATTTCTGAAGAAATCTTAAATCTACTCGCTAAAACCAATAAATTAAGAGTTGCTGCTCGAACCTCTTCCTTTGCATTTAGAGGCGACACAACGGATGTTCGTGACATCGGCTCTAAACTCAATGTTAATACCGTATTAGAAGGCTCTATTAGAAAGTTCGAAAATAAGGTTCGCATCACAGCTCAGTTAATTAATGTTTCTGATGGATATCATATATGGTCAGAAACTTACGATCGTGAACTAAAGGATGTATTTGCCATCCAAGATGAAATTGCAGGCGCCATACTTTCATCATTAAAAGTACATCTATTGGGTGAAACGCTTAAAAATCAGCAGCACCAAGAAATAAATATTGAAGCTCATGATAAGTACCTGATCGCAACGAAACGCATCCGTGGCGATACTCGAGAAGATTTTAAATCGGCAATTGAACTGTTAAACCAAGCGCTCGAAATTGACCCAAATTATACTGATGCGAAAATAAAACTGATCTATGCTTCTCTATTGTTAGAATCGACTCAGCTAGAAGACTACACAGATCAGGTTGAACTAGAAAAAAATAATGACCAATTAGTCAAACTACATCTTGATCCTATTGTTAATCACCAACTCGATAATTTCGAACTGCATGGTGTTCTCGGCTTATACCATACAAAGCGCTATCGAGATGATGTCGCTAAAGAATATTTAGCTACTTCACTAAAATTAAATAACAACTATGCTGAAGCTTATCTCTGGCGTGCTGAAATTCATAAAAGACAAACCAATTACAAAGCCATGCTTAAGGATCGCGAACGGGCTTACAAGCTCGATCCCATGTCTATAAATATCAGTAAAGAATTAGCCTATGATTACCGTAGTTTCTGGCGATCATCTGATGCCAATAAAATTATTGAACGTATGTTTGTACTCTATCCTAATCATCCAGAGGCATTTAAAGCGAAAGCAAGTAACTATTCAGCACATGGCCATTATGCCGATGCTGCAGCTACTCTAGAACAAGCACTGATTATTCACCCTGACAGAAAGGAATTCAAAGGCTGGTTAGGTTGGTTATATGTCTATCTCGATAAACGTGACCTTGCACAAGAGCTAGAGACAGAAAGAACAGATTATTACTTTAGTATTCTAGATCAAGATTTTGAGCAGTCTACTAAACTTCTTAATGTTAAATTGTCCGAAGATAATCCAGAAGATTGGTTATTCGAGGAAATGTATCTCAATTTAATGCTAAAAGATAAGCAACAATTAAAATCCTCAGTATCGAAGATAATTGCGCTGATGGATGCGAGAAATGAACCTTGGCAAAATCGTTGTTATACCTATTTAATTCTGGCATTAGAAACTGTTGAAATGAACGACAGTATTCAGAAAATGATGGATCGTTGCAGTGAAGAAACAGAAAAACGACTGGAAGCGGGCTACTTTTGCCCCTGTAGTTGGTTTAGGCTGGTTGAATTTGCGGTACTTGATAAGCGTTATGATGATGCGATTAAACGAGCTGAAGAATGGCTCGACAATGGTGACTCCGATCCAATACTAGAGAATAATCCTATCTTTCGAAAGTTACAGGCTAAGCCAAAATTTGAAACACTAATAAAAAGAAATGAACAACAAATACAACGTCAGATCCGAATTTACGACTCAAATAATGAAGCACAATCCAGCGCTTTATCAACCGAATAAACTATTGACCTACTGGTTTACCATTATCTGTTCTCGAACATTGTCTGTTTATTGATAGTAGTCATAAATCGACTTCTAAAATCTTGTTACAATCCTCACCTAGTTAGCCATGCCGTTCTATATTATGCTAGCGCATGATAAAAGGAGAATTCAATGAATAAAATTCTATCTGTAGTTATTTCTGTTGCCCTAATCGCAACAACCTCTATTAGTTTCGCAAAGCCAGATGCAAAAGCCGCCGATGAGCGACTGACCTGGGATCTTACTCAAATTTATAAGTCTCCCGCCGAATGGGATAAGGCACGTAAGGAAGTGCTGGAAGAGATTAAAACAATTGAACAGCGTAAAGGCATGCTTGGTGATAGCGCCAACACCCTTTATACCTCACTTCAAATGCTGTCTGATTTAACCCGAAAAGGCTCACGAGTTTATGTCTATGCCAGTCTCAAGGCCGATGAAAATCTAGGTAATACTCAGGCTCAAGAGCGGCTTTCACTAGCACGTGGTATGTTTGGCCAATTCCAACAAGCCACAGCCTGGATACAGCCCGAATTTCTAACGGTTGGCCGCGAGCGAGTTGAAAAATTTATTAAACAAGACGCACGTCTAGCTCCCTTTGTCATGCAACTCGATAATAGCTTAAGAAATGCCCCCTATACACTAACAGAAGAAGCGGAACAGGCATTGTCATATTTCGGACAAAGTAATGGCGCACCAAATCAAATTTATTCGCTAATCGCTAACTCGGATATTCCATGGCCTATGGTTGAAATGTCCAATGGTGAAAAAGCCCGTATTGATTCTCAAGGATACAGTAAGTGGCGAGCTAGCTCGAACCGTGCCGATCGCAAGAAAGTCTTCGATGCGTACTGGAACAAATGGGGTGAATACAGTAGCACCATTGGTCGTACTTTAAGTGCTCATATACAAACTCAGGTTGCCAGTGCAAAAGCGCGTAAATACGACAGTGTTTTACAGCGAGAATTATTTTCTGACAACCTACCTGTTGAAGTTTACAAAACCCTAGTATCAGAAGTAAATAAATCACTACCCACATTACACCGTTACTTTAAGTTACGTGCCAAAATGTTGGGTATTGAACAAATGCATTATTACGATATATACCCGCCGCTAGTTTCTATGGATAAGGTATTTGATTTTGAAACCAGTAATAAAATCACCTTGAAAGCTATGGGTATTTTAGGTGACGACTGGGTGTCTAAACAACGCCAAGCAATGAGTGAACGTTGGGTTCATGTTAAACCACAAAAAGGCAAGCGGTCTGGTGCTTATATGCAACCTGGTGCCTATGATGTTCATCCTTTCTTATTGTTGAACCACAATGATGATTATGAGTCGCTATCTACCTTGGCACATGAGTGGGGTCATGCCATGCATAGTATCTATGCTCAGGAAACTCAACCCTACGAAACATCGGACTACTCTACCTTTATTGCTGAGATTCCATCAACTTCTTTAGAGCTTATTCTACAAGATTATATGACTAAGAATACCAAAGATATTGATGAAAAGATTTTCTATCTTGGTTCATCTTTAGAAGGTATGAGAGGTACATTCTTCCGTCAAACCATGTTTGCTGAATTTGAGCTTGCGCTTTATGAAGCAGTGGAGCGCGGCGAAGCCTTAACGGGTGAGAATATGTCTAAAATGTATGGCGATATCCTCAAGCGTTATCATGGTCACGATCAGGGTGTGGTACAAATAGATGACCTCTATGCTAACGAGTGGATGTTTATCCCCCACTTCTATTACAACATGTATGTATTCCAGTATGCGACTTCAAAGACAGCAGGAACTGCACTCTATGCGAAAATGTTAGAGGAAGGCGAAGCTGGCGTTGAAAACTACAAGAATCTACTGAAGTCTGGTAGCTCTGATTACCCATACAATCTGTTGAAGAATGCAGGCGTTGATTTGGCAAAGCCTGAACCTTACCAAGCAATTGTTCGAAAAATGAATCAAACCATGGATGAAATTGAAGCGCTTTTAAAACAACGCGCTGGTGAGTAATTGTAGTGATCTTTAAAAGGGATGACTTAGGTCATCCCTTTTTTATCTATCTTAAGTTCATTGTAAAGCGTACACCCTGATGCGTATTTTCCGCCTTCACGCTCCCCTGATGAAACTCAGCAATTAATCGAACAATATGTAATCCTAATCCCAAATGAGGGACATCACCCTTATGGGCTTTTTCACGTACTGAAACCATCGATTGAAATAATTGCTGTTCCATTCCTTGTGGCAACTGCGGCCCTTGATTTGTGACTGAAAGTTTCCAGCCATTTTTAAATTTTGCATCAATCGATACAACCGTTCCAGGTTCAGCAAAACTAACTGCGTTCGACACTAATTTATCAAGACACTGTGCCAATAAATCTTTAGATGCCGCAATATCAGAATCATCACAGTTTAGTTCAAACTGATGCTCTGGATAAATATCTCGATAGCCCTGAGTAATCATGTTCAGAAATTCATTTAAATCAAATCTTTTTATGGAGGCATCATCAATTGAATGTTCCAAACGAGATGCTTCAGACATTCTTAATAACAAGGTTTGTAGGCGTTGGACTCCTTGATTAGCGCGCGCTAAACTTTCACGATTATCCTTTTCAACGTCAGACTCATCCAGATGCATATTTTCCAATGAGGAACGAACCACTGCTACTGGTGTGCGAATTTCATGGGAAAGACGACTCGCTAGTTTCTCTAGATAGTCATGATAGTCGCGCAAACGAATCAACATATCTCTAATATGATTTGAGAGCTCATCTATTTCATCGCCAGACTGAGGTTGTGGAATTTCACCCTGTACTCGTCCCTGTTGATCAATGGCTTGATCCGTCATTTTCTTAAGCCGTCTAATCCGGCTTCCAAGCCTTCCGGCAAAGCCAATAAGTGCAATACTGAGTAATAAGAAAATAATCAGTGAGAGATTGAGCAAATCAGCTAATGCGGAGCGCTGCATTATTTGAATGGCTGCCGTTGACTCTTCAATTAAAATAGCCGCAACAATCTGGCCATCCTTTTCAATTGGCCAGGCGGAAGATAATAATAGGCCTCGGCCTTGTTGGATACTTAAACGAGTCGTTATGTTCTGACCATTTAATGCTTGTTGTATATCATCGCGCTCAAATCGAGTTCGCCCTTGCCAAGGATCGCTGATCGCTTCAGGTGCTAATAATAAAGCAAAGAGCGGATTGATTGGTGCAAGATCACGGGTAATGGTCAAGCTGCCTTTATTAACCAATACTCGACCATCAGTATCTAACAACCACAGTCTTCGACCATCAATAATACCAAATTGAGCAATCCGCTCCTGTAAGTAATCTGGAGCACTAAGAACAGGAATTGATTGTTTATTTAACTGATGATTAAACTGTTCCTCTTGGCCTAAATTTCTAACCGCTAAATTCATACCGTCTGTGACATAGCTAAGCGGGAGCTTTAACTCTAACTGATAGCCAGCGCCATTGTCCCTTTCACGCCAATTACCCTGAACTCTAGATTCTCGTTTACCGGATTTAATATCTCGTGCAGAAACAGCGCCAGGCGCTTCTGTGACAATTATTAGATTAGAAATGCCTTGCATACCTTTGAGTGTTAATAACACCGCATCAGAACTAGTCACACCTCTCAACGGCATACTATCTTGATAATAACGTATGCTTTTGTCTTGAATTGTTAAATGTAAGTAGATGCTTTGCTCAAATCGTCCAATAAGAAAACTAGGGCCAGCCCTATCACCACCTATCCGACTCCTATAATCCTGAAAATCATCCCAATCATTATCATAACCATCCACATCAGGCGCTTTAGCAAGCGGTAATGCATAAAGCGCTTCACCGGAAGGAAAATTAGGGATGTACTCTGCATGGGAAGACATGGCAGTTGCTACTGACTGGGTATAACTCGAAAGATTTTCTAGCACCAACTGTTGTAAATAATCCTCAATTGCCTGGATATACCGAACCCCGATCCATGGCACTAAAAGAATCAGAAGAGAAACTAAAAAGAGTTTTTTACGCAGACTTAATTTGAAACGCATTAGCTGTCAGTAACCCAACGATAGCCAATGCCATAAACTGTTTCTATGTGATCAAAAGATTCATCAATGTGATGAAACTTTTTTCTTATACGTTTAATGTGAGAGGTGACGGTACTATCATCAACTACGGCCTTAGCTTCCTGCATTAATTGATCGCGATCTTTAACATGGCCCGGTCTACCCGCAAGTGCATGAACAATCCAAAATTCGGTGAGCGTTAGTGTTACCTTTTGCTCATTCCAAAAACAATCCAAACGATTCAAATCCATTTTCAACGGCCCTTGTTCAATTATTTTTTCTAACTCAGGCGGTGAGGATAAGGCATCAGTACGACGAAATAATGCCGCAATTCTTGCCAGTAAATATTGCAGACTAACGTCCTTAGTTAAATAATCATCTGCATCTAATCGTATTCCTGATATTTTATCTAGCTCACTATCCAAGGCCGTTAAAAATAATATAGGTAAAGATTTTGAACGCTGCCTTAAACTTCTACATAATTCAAACCCACCTTCAGGGTCATCTTTTAGACAAACATCCAAGATGGCCAAATCGGGTAACCGAGAAGCGACTACTTTTTCAGCGGTTAAACGATCAGCAATAGCCTGGACCTCATAACCAACCTTTTGTAATGCCTGGACATAGTTTTCGCGAATTAGAGGTTCGTCCTCAACCAATAAAATACGTTTCGCCATTAGTAATTCCTCAAATAATCTATCTCCAATGCTATCCCTTTTGTGAGCTAAAAAGAAGGGCGAGTATTGCATTGCCTTTTTTTTGCCACATTCTGCCTGCAATGTTCCCTTATTCAACTATTTTAATGTCCTTTCCGTGCGCTGTAATAGCCTCATCAAAACAATTGATATTAAATAATCTAGGAGATACAGCATGAAAAAAGTAATCGTAAGTAGTTTAATTTTAGCCTTGGGTTTAAATATGATGGCAATTAAAGGCGAGGATAATCGTACTGAGGAACGAGTAGGATTTGGTTCTGGTTTTGTAATAGGTGCAATTGCGGGTGGCCCTGTTGGAGCAATCATAGGCGCAGCAAGTGGTGCCTGGTTTGGAGATAAAGTTAATGAAGCACAAAAGGTTGAAGGTCTAGAAAGCACTATTAATGTAAAGACTTCTCAGCTAAAGGAACTCAAAAATGATCTACAGGTAGCTGATACACAATTGAGTGAGGCTCGAATACTACTGCAAAATCAAACTATTTCTCAGCATAAAGTAAGTCAGCAACAAGTCGCTATTTCCGCGTTAAAGCTTGATGTTATGTTCCGTACTAATTCTAGCGATCTCGAAGACAAGGCGATTGATAAATTAGTTCCAGTCGCATTAATGTTAGAACAGTTTGATAACTTTGCAGTGCAACTAACCAGTCATGGCGATGTACTTGGAACACAGAATGGAAATCGCGTAGTCGCTGAAGACCGAGCCATTAGAATCAAACAGTCCTTAATAAACGCTGGAATAGACACAGACCGAATTCATATCGTAAATCTTGGTAAAACTGAGGCGCAAGCTGAAATCACGGATGTTGAAGGAAGAGCACTAGAGCGTCGTGTAAGAATTCAGTTTTATGAAACAAAAACAACGGCAAAACCGATACTCGCACATAATTAGTTAATAGCATAAATGCTAATTTTGATAGGGCCTGAGGGCCCTTTTTTAATGAAACAGTCTAAAGAGATCGGTTAACAAGTCGAATATAAGAGTAAGTTGTTTTTTTGGGGTTTATGAGATTAAAAATTATCTGCAGGTCGCTGCATAATAAAGTATTCTGACTGGCAAGTTGGCTCAAAGAAAGAAGCAATTTCCTGAAATCCAATTTTTTGATAAAAACTCATGTTTCTCGGAGTGAAGGTTTCCAGATAGGTTGCTACTCCAAGGGAATCTGTATGCTTAAACATCGGCTCAATCAAGCCTGCACCCAAGCCTTGATTTTGAAACTCAGGTGCCAGTCCAACAATCGATAAATACCAGTCATCATTAGGAATGATTTGCTCACTTTTTTGTGACATAAAATCAACGATTGCTAGATAGGTTTCTAAGCAGCCAACTCCTAACTCAGATTCTAAGAAGTCTTTTCTCTGTTGTTCTTTATTCTTAGTCTGCGCAACAGATATAGGTTTTGACCAGATAGCAACACCAGAGTGATCGTCTGGAATAAATACCTCACCATAGTCCTCAGCTTCGCAAATCGAGTAATCCAAGTACTTGAGCATGCTCTCTTTAGGATTATGCTGCTTTGCTATGGTGGCTTCCATGCTGATGTAAAAAGAATCCTCAGTTAGCGCATCATATAATGCCTCAGCTAAGGTTCTGTATTTTAATTGGTAAGACATGTATTTATTCTTCTAAGTAATTCTTTAATCGCTAATGATGTCTTTAAATGAAGGCATATATTAAAAATCCACCGAAACCAAGGGCTGCAGCGCCGCCGAAACGAGCATAGGATTTATCTAAGCTCAATGCCCATGTCATCAATTTAATGAAACGCGCGCGCCCTATCAAGGCAAACAAAATTGCAGCAGCCAGTGATAGCCACCCTATGATCTCAATAGCAATAACAAACTTGGTGTATTTTGCCTCAATCAGTAATAGCAATCCTAACAGTGCCCGCACTAATATTGCTAAGTAGTATATCGCCTCGTTATCGATGTTATTGTTAAGTTGGTTAAAAATTATATCGGGATTAATGATTATCACTATCCCAGCAAGAATGATAAAGGCCGCAAAAACAATAATTACAATTTCCATAATATTCCCCAAAAGCTCTTAAGTTCCAAGTACGCTGTCTGCAACAAACGGGTTAGTTGCACGTTCTGTTTTAAAATCTGAAATCTCACCGTGGCCTGAAATAAATTGAGTCTCTCCACCCAGTGGCCAAAGCTGAGTTTTTATTGAATTGAGTAGGGTTGCATGATCGCCACCAGGGAAATCTGTTCGACCAATACTGCCTTTGAATAACACATCACCAACAAAGGCTAGATGCGATTCTTTATTGTGAAAGATGACATGCCCCGGCGTATGACCCGGACAATGGTAGACATCCAAGGTTTGCTTGCCTACCTGAACCTGTTGTTTATCCTGTAACCATTGATCGGGAGTACAACTATACATGCCGGTCATACCATAATTTTTACTATGGGTAGTTATGTCATCCAACCAATATTTATCTTCTATACCTGGGCCAATGATTGGCACGGATAACTTTTCAGATAAGGGCTTGGCGCCACCGGCATGATCAAGATGACCGTGGGTTAACAACAATTGTTTTACATTCAGACTGTGCTTGTTAATGACCGCCATAATTTGTTCTATATCACCACCTGCATCTACCACAGCAGCCTCTTTGGTCTCAGTACACCAAATTACAGAACAATTCTGCTGAAAAGGTGTCACCATTACTATTTCTACTTTAAGACTCATTGTTATCCTTCTCAGGTATTTTTTAAATAATAGGTTATGTTAGGCATTGTAACCCCATCAGCTAGCCTTTATCATCTTGGTTTTACAAACATATAATGAAAACGCTGATGTTAGACCCAAAATATTTTCATACATTAGGCTATACGCCCACTAAAGATTGCTTGAAAAATAAAACAATTCTAGTCACTGGAGCAGGCTCTGGTATCGGTAAAACTGCTGCCAAAACCTACGCAGCCCATGGAGCAACCGTCATATTACTCGGTAAAACTACCAAAAAGCTAGAAGCGACCTATGATGAGATCTTGGCAGAAAATGGAGCTGATACAGCTGCAGAACCCGCTATTTATCCCATGGACCTGCTGGGCGCCAATCCAGATGATTATCAAAACCTTGCCAAGGTTATTGAAGAAAATTATGGTCAGCTTGACGGTTTACTTAATAATGCCAGCTTACTCGGTAACCTAAGCCCAATTGCGAATCAAAATATCGAACTATGGTACAAGGTTCAACAGGTAAATCTAAATGCTCCATTTATGCTCACTCAGGCTTGCCTCGGCTTGTTAAATAAAGCACCTAATGCAAGTATCATATTCACCTCATCCGGCGTAGCAAGAGTTGGTAGGGCCTATTGGGGTGCCTATTCAGTATCAAAGTTTGCCACAGAGGGCTTAAGTCAAATTTTAGCAGATGAACTTGAAACCAATACCAAGGTTCGCTCCAACTGCATCAATCCGGGTGCAACACGTACCTCAATGCGAGCCAATGCTTATCCCGGTGAAGATCCAATGACCTTAAAGACACCAGAAGAGTTAATGCCTCTATATTTATACCTAATGTCTGATGACAGTAAGGATATCAGCGGCCAATCTTTAGACGCTCAATAAGCAAAAATCTAGTGACCGGCAAACATTTGCCGGTTTTATGACACAATTACCAGACCACTCGCTTTACAGCCATGATTTAATGTCATTGTTTTGACGGACACCTAGTTATCAACCAAACCTTTCACTCTATCTTGTTGATATAATTGAACTTTATTATATTGGCACGATATTCGCTTTATTCAGAGCAGATAGCTAATAAAGTGAACAGTATAATGTCAAACTATAACAACCAATTTACAACTACAGACAATACCCAAAAGGTTAAAATCCATGATATTGCTGGAGTTCAAAAACGCAATACAGGCCGTCAACGTGCAATAGAGTTACTCGAAGTACGATTGACTCAAGGCTTACAGCGCTCGCTTGAAATATCTACTTTGCTCGAGTTTTTCTGTAAAGAAATCGCTGAAATTGTGCCCTGTGATTCTGTTGCTTATCAAAATAGTAAACATCGTGTTGCTCATGCCCATGGCAAGGTCAATGCTCATATCTGCACTTATCAGCTAGATCTTGAAGGCGAACATTTAGGTGAATTAATTTGTACCCGCGCCAAACCATTCGGTGATTTAGACTTACTCACCATTGAAAGCCTCGCCGCTACTCTTGTTTATCCGTTACGTAATGCGCTTATGTATCAACAGGCCGTTAGTATGGCACTACAGGATCCGCTTACTGGTGTTGGTAATAGAAAAGCATTAGAGCAAGCCATAACCAGAGAAACTAAATTAGTTGAACGTCATCACACGCCCTTCTCTATGCTCATGATCGATATCGATTTCTTTAAGAAAATCAATGATACTCATGGCCACGCTGCAGGCGACCAAGCAATCATCCAAGTCACTGAAATGATTTCTCACGTGGTTCGTGAATCAGATCAACTGTATCGCTATGGCGGTGAAGAATTCGTAGTTTTATTAAACAACACAGATATAGAAAATGCCCACGACCTTGCAGAACGTATACGCCATGCTATCGAAGCAACAGAAATTTGCTATAACAATAAATGCTTCGATGTAACGGTTAGTATCGGTATCGCTGATTTTCATCAAAATGAACACATCAGTCAGCTCTTCAGTAAGGCTGATGCAGCACTATATCAAGCAAAGGAATCAGGTAGAAACCAAGTTAAGGTAGCTGCCTAATATGTCTAAGGGATTTCAACTTTACTATCCAGACAAGAGCTTTCACCTCTTTGACCGTATGGTTGAGCAGAATCAGCATTTTTATTACATCCAAACAACACAGGCTGAGACGCTTGCACAGAGATTGGCAACCTATCAGGAATATACGGGACGTGTTACCTATCAGTGGCATGATGAATCTGGCCTGAGAAGGTATGACATTCCTCATATCGTTATTCCAAGAACACAGAATCTACTTAATGCAATCAGCCATATTTCTCAAAATAATCATTTCGGAATTCACCTCTTCACAGGTTTTGGTGATGCGTTACAGAAACCAATGGCACTAAACGTATTAGATGCCTATTTGAATACCCATCATAACGATAGAAAGATTCTGATCTTTGCTGATCCGAACCCATCCATTCCACGAGAGATGAATGGCGCATTTCAGGAGTTACGAGATGGCTCTATTATGGACAATTCGCCTCCCCCATTGCAGCCGTTGAAGGCAATTTACTAACGTCTACGTAAATTGCGTTTGCGTTTCGAAACCATACGTTTTTGTCTAATCTGTTTCTTATGAACCGTTCTACGTTCTATATTGGTAGGTTTCAAGCCTGCGAGTTTAGCTAATTCATTGACCTTAACGTCTTCGAGCTCAACCCAGACACCTCGAGGTATTGTTCTCGGAAGCTCAAGTGGGCCAAATTTAATTCTTATCAAACGTGAAACTTCCAGTTCCTGAGATTCCCACATACGCCTGACTTCTCTGTTTTTACCTTCCTTTAAGCTGACTTTATACCAGCTATTTGTTCCTTCTCCACCAGCCGATTTAACTGAGTCAAATGCAGCCTTACCATCATCCAAATCAACACCCTGTCTTAAGCGCTGTATATGAATGGGCAAGACTTCACCATGGATCCGAACTGCGTATTCTCTTTCGATTTCGGTAGAGGGATGCATCAACCGATTTGCTAGCTCACCATCGTTGGTAAACAGTAATAATCCTGAGGTATTAATATCTAATCGCCCCACAGATAACCAGCGGCCTTGATATAGGTTAGGTAAGTTATCAAATACTGTACGGCGATCCTCTGGATCCTTGCGACTACAGATTTCACCTTCGGGCTTGTTGTAGATTAGAACACGACGTCTGATCTCATTACTGGGTTTTATATGAATTCGGTTGCCATCGAGTCGTAATTCATTCGTTTCATCAACACGATCACCAATAACGGCAGTACGATTATCGACCTTAACGCGTCCTTCCTTGATCCAACCTTCGATTTCTCGTCTAGACCCTAATCCGGCCCTTGCTAATACTTTCTGTAATTTTTCTGTAGGTTTAGTGGACCGATTCATCGTCTGGGGTACTTAATTCTGCTGAGTCCTTGGTTTCACTTTCAGGACTAGCTGGTTCAGATTTAGCGTCGACAGCTTCCGTGCTGTCAGCTAATTTATTGTCTAGATCTAATTCTGGTTCTAATTTCGATAAGTCTTTAATTTCAGATAGTGTTGGTAATTGATCTAAACTCTTAAGATTAAAATAATCTAAAAACTGTTTTGTGGTTGCATACATGGCAGGGCGACCTGGAACATCTCGATGGCCTACGATCTGAATCCACTCGCGTTCCATTAAGGTTTTCATGATGCTTGAAGAAACACTCACACCACGAACCTCTTCAATATCCGCCCTGGTTACAGGCTGACGATACGCAATTAAAGCCAAAGTCTCAAGTGATGCTCTTGAGTAACGTTGTGGTTTAACTTCCCAGAGCTTCGCAACATAGGCACCGTATTCTTGTCGACCCTGATATCGAAATCCGGAAGCTACTTCGACTAACTCAATACCTCGGCCATCACAGTCTGATTGCAGCAACTTAAGCTGCTTTTTAACCTGAGTGATCGAAGGCCTTGGTTCTTGTTCAAACATTTTTACCAATTTATCAGCACTCAGTGGTTTGCCTGCTGACATTAAAATGGCTTCGAGAATATTTTTTAATTGTAAATCGTCCATACTAGGTTTCTATTGTTCTACCGACTGTTGTGCCACTTTCAGATGAATGGGGCCATAAGGTTCTGTTTGAATGACTTCAATTAGCTTTTCTTTTAAAAGCTCCATCATTCCCATAAAAGTTACTACCACACCCATCTTACCTTCATTGGGATCGAAAAGTTGGTAGAAATGCATAAAATCATGTGCTCTTAAGCTATCAAGAATTCCTGTCATTTTTTCACGAACAGATAATACGTCCCTTTGAATATGGTGACTAGTAAATAACTCAGCCCGGCCTAACACATCAGTTAATGCAATGATAAGTTCCTTCATATCTACTGGAACTTCTTGTTTCTTTATTTTAAATTCAGGTGCTTTAATTTCTGCTTGATGGAAATCTCTATCAAGACGAGGTAATTCATCAATATCTTCAGACGCTGCTTTAAAACGTTCATACTCTTGAAGACGTCTTATTAAATCCGCCCTTGGATCATCCTCATCATCGATCAACTCCTCCGGCCTAGGCAGCAACACCTGTGACTTAATTTCAGCGAGCATTGCAGCCATCACCAGATACTCAGCCGCCAACTCAAGATCCAATGCCTTCATAATTTCAACATATTCCATATACTGTGCCGTGATTTGGGCGATAGGAATATCAATAATTTCTATATTTTGCCTTCGGATCAAATACAGCAGCAGATCTAATGGGCCTTCAAATATTTCTAAAATTACCTCAAGCGCATCAGGAGGAATATAAAGATCATTAGGAATAACCGTGACCGCCTCACCTTTAACTACAGCAAAAGGCATCTCTTGCTGCACATGGTGTGGTGCCTTAGGTTGTGCTTGATTGTCTTCGCTCATTATTGTTTGCCTGTGCTTTGCGCTTTATCAAATTTGGCTTATTTAGTATGACTACCTAAAACTTTCAACATCACCCGCACCTTCACGAATAATATCAGGTGTATGCTCGGTCATATCAATGACTGAAGTCTCTTCCACACCACAGTATCCGCCGTCGATGATTAGGTCAACACGACGTTCCAGCTCAATACGAATGTCATAAGGGTCGGTCATTAACTCTTCATGTTTCGGCAATATTAAACTCGTGCTCATCATCGGCTCACCCAGTGCATCCAATAACTCAAGAGCAATACGGTTATCAGGAACTCTTAAACCCAGCGTTTTCTTCTTTGGGTGTATTAATCGTCTCGGTACTTCAGAAGTGGCACGAAGGATGAATGTATAGGGCCCCGGTGTATGATGTTTTAATAGTCTAAAGGCCTGATTATCGACACGCGCATAATTTGCCAATTCGGATAAATCACGACAGACCATGGTCATATGGTGATGCTCATCTAGCTTTCGAATACTTTTAATACGCGTTAATGCTGACTTATCTCCAAGCTGGCAGCCCAAAGCATAGCCAGAATCAGTCGGATAAACAATCACACCGCCCTTACGAATGATACTGACTGCTTGATTCACTAGTCTAGCTTGCGGGTTTTCTGCATGTATTTGGAAAAATTGTGTCATCGAAACTCACCAAAAATATCAGGCCAATTATACATTATTCCATTAATATCTATACTGCTAATTGTTCCCATACTGGTGACAATGATGGGTCAAATTGGCTAAAGCCGCCAAGTTTCGCCCAGGTCTGTGCTGGTCGGTGAAAATCAGAACCAACTGAGATGGATAAATCGTGCTTTATTGCTAGGCGCTTTAAGTAGGATCGGTGGTTAGGACTTAAGCCCGGATAGTTTATTTCCAGTGCATCACCGCCATATGCCGCAAACTCTTCAATAACCCATGTCATGCGTCTTGATGACAGACGATATTTGGTAGGATGTGCTAGGACGGCCTTACCTCCGGCTTGCTGAATTGTTTTGATAACCTGTTCAATTGATGGCCACTTAGAACTAAACCAAACCTTGCCACCCTTACCAATAAACTTCTTGAATGCCTGCTCATAGTTACTGACTAGGCCAACATCCAATAAGGCTTTAGCAAAATGGGTCCGGCTGATAATTTCACCCTTAACAGAAGAATCTAAATAAGGCTTGAGATCGGGATAACCTAATTTGATTAACTTATCGATTATTTTTTGTGCTCTTTGGTTTCGATTTGAGCGATTCTGAGCGAGTAAATCAGTCAACTGCTGATTTTTAGGATCAAATCCTAAACCGACAATGTGTAATTCAGTGTTTTCTAGTTTTGATGAAATTTCAACACCTGGTATTAGACGCATACCATTTAAATCCTGTCCTGCCATGGCGTTGTATCCCGCAATACTGTCATGATCGGTAATGCTAAGTAACTCAACTTTATTTGCTTGAGCGCGTTCTACAATTTCCTGAGGCGATAATTCGCCGTCAGAATGGTAAGTATGGCAATGGCATTCAACAATTAGTCTCATTAAGATTCAGTTTTGCTCGGATGAAGGTTAAACTAGCGGTATTGTAACAGATTGAGGAAAATTTATGGATAACGCGGTACGAATTACTCGCATGGAGGCATTACTCACTGAGGCGCTTAAGCCGACGCTTCTCAATATCATTGATGAGTCACATCTTCATGCTGGTCATGCTGGAGCGAGAGAAGGTAAAGGACATTTTCGTGTTCAAATTACATCAGCTGCTTTTGATGGAATGCGGATGATTCAAAAACATCGTTTAATCTATGATAGCCTCGGAAAGATGATGCAAGATGATATCCATGCATTGAGCATTGAATTAGTTTAGTTGTTATTTGGGCAAGTATTTAACAGGATTTAATGGTTTTCCCTGATAACGAATTTCAAATCCAAGTCCAACCTGCCCTGTTGGACTTTTGCCTACCGTTGCAATTTTCTGCCCAACTTTAATTTCTTGCTTTTCCTTAACTAAAATTGTGTCATTAAAGGCATAGGCACTAAGTACATTTTGGCTGTGCTTTATGATGATTAATTGTCCATAACCCACTAGTCCGTTGCCACTATAAACTACTCGACCATTTGCTGCAGCACGTACTGCTGTGCCCTGCTTGGCTTTGAATAACAGTTGGTTTTTGGCTTGCCTTTGGTATTTTTTAGTTGTTCTTATTGGCCACTGCCAACCCTTTACTTTCGATGAATGATCATAACGAGCAGCAATTTTTTGTTCTGTTTTAGTTTTATTAGTCATTGGAATAGTTACTTTGGGCGTAACCGTTTTTTTCTTAATTGGACTATTCTTCGCAATCGCTTTTTTATTGTTGTTGTTTTTAACAACAGGCTTTTTAACTTCCGGTTGCTTAGTCACTGGCTCTTTAGTTTGTGGTTTGATAACTTCAGTATAATACTGCTCAGTGTCGTCTAATGAGAGCGCCTGTCCTGGCATAATTCGATAAGGCGGCCTAATTCCATTGTTAGCGGCTAAATTGCGATAATTTAGGCCGTATCGAAAGGCTATGGAATATAATGTATCGCCGGCTCTAACACGATAGTTCTGATGAGCGACTTCGGCGAGATGTGTTTTATTAGTTGCGAGACGAGTTACGGGGGCTTTAGCGTTAGAACCACAGGCAGCCAAGAACCACACAGTGCTCAATAGAAATAGACCTTGGCCGAAATTATAACGCATAAATCAAATAGGCAATCACCAATAAACCAATGACAGACCAACCAATCAGATCGATCACCTCACGGAGTTTCTTCTCCATTTTTTCACCACCCCAGTATATCAAACCTGCAACGAGGAAAAATCGTGCTGAACGCCCTACCGCTGACGCTAAGATAAATGGCAAAATAGCCATATGCAGTGCACCGGCAGAAACTGTAAATATCTTATACGGAATTGGGCTAAAGCCAGCGAGAAATACTACCCAAAAACCATATTCTTTGAACCACAGAACCGTTTGTTCATATCGTTCAGTATAGCCGGCCATTTCAATCAGTGGAGTAACCACGAGATCAAAAGCAAAATATCCCAACATGTATCCAAAAATACCACCGACTACCGAAGCCAAGGAGGTTATTGCTGCGAAGCTCCAGGCACGATGAGGCTTGGCTAAGCACATGGGTGCTAACATAACATCGACGGGTATAGGAAAAATAACTGATTCCATGAAACTCATGATGGCCAGAATTCTTACTGCTTTAGGATGAGCTGACCAGCGTAGCGTCTTATCGTATAGCGCGCTAAATACCTTCACTCAAGCGCTCCGGCAAGCAAAGGAACAAAATTAACTTTTTCTAGCTGATGATGTTCGAATTCATCACCGTTACGTTGCACTAAAGTGAGTGTCTGAGCATTGCCCTGTATACCTACTGGAATGATTAGCACACCGCCATCAGAAAGCTGCTGTAATAAAGACTTTGGTATGGACATTGGGGCCGCTGTTACTATTATGCCATCAAATTTTTCATCTTTTGGCCAACCTGCAAAGCCATCACCGTAGTGGTATTTGACATTATCTAAACCCAGTTGTTGTAACACATCTTTGGCTTTTAGCTGTAATGCTTCGATACGTTCAATACTAAACACCTGATCAAACATCTGAGCAAGTACGGCTGTTTGATATCCTGAACCAGTACCAATTTCCAATACTTTTTTGACATTAGCAAACTGTAATAACGTTTCTGTCATGCGAGCGACGATATAGGGTTGAGAAATTGTCTGGCCGCCACCAATTGGTAATGCAGTATCTTCATAGGCACGATGAGATAGTGCTTCATCGATAAAGACATGGCGTGGTGTCGTGGAAATTATATTCAACACATGTTGATTTTCAATGCCCTCATCAGACAGACGCTGAACCAATCTACTTCGAGTACGTTGGGATGTCATCCCGATACCCTGTAGGTTGATTGAACTCATATAGCTAACTCCTCAATGTGTTTATCCAGACCTTCAAATGCGCTGTAGGCCGTTAAATCTACTGATAGGGGCGTTATTGAAACATAGCCCTGTTCTATGGCATGGAAATCAGTGCCATCTGTGACTCTTTTCCCCGCTTGTGGCGGTCCAAGCCAATATATATCATTGCCTCTGGCATCTTTGGCTGGCAGGACAACATTATCTCTATGACGGTGTCCCTGTCGTGTCAGTTTGTAGCCTTTAATTTCATCAGCAGGGATATCAGGGACATTGACATTAAGGATCTGATTGGGTCCCAAACTGTCCATCACATCATGCTGTATCAAATTTTTAACAATTTTAGCTGCATTGGCTAAATAAGCCTCATTGCCATTAACCAATGACACAGCAATCGCTGGAACACCTAAAAACACCCCTTCAATTGCACCAGCAACTGTGCCGGAGTAGATAACATCGTCACCTAGGTTGGCACCCATATTAATGCCACATACTACCAAATCGGGTAAATGCTCCGTGAAAAAAACCTCACGTGCAATATGTATACAATCTGCAGGCGTTCCAGAAATAGCGAAACGATTGTCAGTGATTGTACGGATTCTAATAGGATTTTCCAGAGTTAAAGAACTACTGGCTCCACTACGGTTCCGGTCAGGAGCAACGATCAGTGTTTCCGCTATCTCAGATAACGCTTTGTTTAATTCTAAAATACCAGGTGCTGTGACACCATCATCATTGCTAATTAGGATTTTCATACTTAATTGACGGGATAAATTACCCTGTTTTCATATTTATGAATGAATGGTAATCAGTCCCGTCTAAGTTAGCAATGTTTCTAGGCTATGAAGGGTAAAATTCTTTTTCTCTCGAAGCGAAATAAACCACCGGCACGACCACCAGAGTCAGTAATGTTGAAATAAATATTCCAAAAATTAAACTCAGAGCTAAACCTAAGAAAATAGGGTCGTCCAGAATAAATACAGCATCAAGTATAGCGGCCATCGCTGTTAATGCGATGGGTTTGGCACGTACCACAGCTGAGCGAATAATCGCATCTCTTAAGGGCTTACCCTGAGCAAGCTCCAAATTAATAAAATCGACCAACAATATCGAGTTTCTAACAATGATACCTGCCAATGCAATCATGCCAATCATTGATGTCGCTGTGAACTGGGCACCTACAATGGCATGTCCTGGCATGATACCAATAATCGTTAATGGAATTGGGGCCATAATCACCAATGGGACGATGTATGATCTAAATTGAATGACAACCAATAAATAAATAATAATTAAACCAACACCGTAGGCAATACCCATATCTCTGAATGTTTCATAGGTTACTTGCCATTCTCCATCCCATTTGATGCTGCCCAAATAAGGATTATCTGGCTGTTCCGTTAACGCCTGCTCCATGTCCGGAAATTCTTCAGAAATATCTGAATGCATACTAAACATGCCATACAAAGGACTATCAGTAATTCCTGCACCATCACCCATGACATAAACCACAGGCAATAAGTCCTTATGGTGAATACTTTGCTCATGAGTCGAAACAATGACATTAACTAAGTCGCGCATGGCAACAAGTTCACCACTCATACTACGGACCTTCATCTGCAATAATTGCTCAGTATCTGCTTTTTGAGCTAAATCAAGTTCAAGTCTTACTGGTATTGGATATTTGGTATGGGCGCTGTGGAGATAGCTAGCATCTTCGCCATTGATCGCAGCACTAATGGTTTGAGCTATTATGGCTTGACTTACGCCCAATTTTGCTGCCTTTTGTCTATCAACTGCAACAACAATGCGTTCAGTAGGTGTTTCGATAGTATCATCTATATCGACCATACCTTCAGTCGTTTCAAAGTACTTCCGCAACCGTTTTGCCAATTGCATCTGAAGCTCGTAATCTTGGCCATAAACCTCAGCCACAACCGGTGCTAACACAGGTGGGCCTGGAGGCACCTCAACCACCTTTACTGAGGCATTAAATTGCTTGGCAATTTCTGTCAGCTTAGGCCGCACGCTCAAAGCAATTTCATGACTTTTTCTATCACGCTCAGATTTCTCGACCAGATTTACTTGAATATCGCCCACATTAGGGCCAGCACGTAAATAATACTGGCGAACCAGACCATTAAAGTTAATGGGCGCTGCGGTACCTGCATAGGCTTCAATATCTGTTACTTCGGGAACCGTCTTTAAATGCTCACTAAGCGCCTGCAATGTTTCAGCGGTCCTTTCTAAAGTGGTGCCTTCTGGCATATCTACAACAACCTGAAATTCTGACTTATTATCAAAAGGTAACATCTTCAATATAGCCGTTTGGTTAACAACCAAATAAATGGCACCAGCAATTAAAGATAAAATACCCGCCAGCAAATACCAACGTCGTTTACGACCCTGTTTAGCGTCTAAGAAAGGCGATAGCAAGGCATAAAACAGTTTATAAAATTTGCTTTCCTGTTCTGAAGTCTCGCTATTGTCATGACCTGTAACCGCATGTTCTTTACTATTCTTTAATACCTTGTACATCATCCAAGGCGTTAGTGAAAAAGCGATAATCAGTGAGATAAACATACCTGCGCTGGCATTTATTGGGATAGGACTCATGTACGGCCCCATTAGGCCAGATACAAAAGCCATCGGTAATAATGCCGCCATAACAGTAAAGGTCGCTAATATTGTAGGACCGCCTACTTCATCGACCGATATCGGAATTAATTTCTTCAATGAATATTTACCTTCATTAAGATGACGATGAATATTCTCCACGACTACAATGGCATCATCGACTAAAATTCCTATTGAGAAAATGAGTGCAAACAGAGAAACTCGATTCAGTGTAAATCCGAATGCCCAAGAAGCAAATAGCGTCATTGCCAGAGTGACAATCACAGCCACACCAACCACAAATGCCTCTTTTAAACCAAGCGCGAAATAAACCAATGCTACTACAACCAAAGTAACGAGGAATAATTTCTCTATTAGTTTATTGGCTTTATCATTGGCTGTTTTTCCATAATCACGAGTCACGGTTATTTGTATATCGTCGGGTATATAGGTGCCTTTTAATTGCTCTATACGCTGGTTAACAGCTTGAGCTACCGTTTGAGCATTGGTTCCAGCCTGCTTTGCAATAGCAATAGTTACTGCAGGTCGTGGTCCATTTTCCCAAAGGTTTTTAGTTGCACCCTGAAGTCCTGGCTCCATCCAAACATAGGATTCGGCGTCATCGGCTTTAAGCGCCACTTCGGCCACATCCTGAAGAAACACAGGCGCCCCGTTGTGTATTCCGACAACTAAATCTTCAACTTCTTCAGGTCGGGTTAAAAACTCACCTGCCTGAATGGCAAAGTCTTGATTGTTACTAACAAAATTCCCAGCATTGGACGACTGGTTTGATGCTTGTAATGCCATTCTCAAATCAGATAAGGCGATGCCATTGGCAGCCATCTTTTGTGGGTCGAGCGTGACATGAACAACTCGCTGCGGTGCACCAATGGTATAAATTTCATTGGTGCCCTGAATTCTTTTCAGTTCCATTTCTATGGAATGCGCAACCTTGGAAATCTCAAAGGCACTTTTCTCTGCAATTTCACTGGTTAGGGTAAGTGAAATAATCGGCACTTCATCGATGCCTTTGGGCTTAATAATAGGCTGTCCGACACCAACATTGGGCGCCATATAGTCAAGATTTGAATAGAGTTTATTATATAAACTTAGCAAAGCATCAGTTCTTGGCCTGCCCACTTCAAATTGAACTGAGAGTACGGCCATACCAAGTCGAGATATAGAATACACATGCTCTACACCATTGATTTCAGATAATAGTTGCTCAGTAGGCGCAGTAACTAAAGACTCCACTTCTTTAGCTGTGGCACCGGGAAATGGAATAAAAACATTCGCAAAGGTGACATTAATCTGCGGATCTTCTTCCTTTGGCGTCATAACGGCAGCAAAGACACCCATTAACAACCCAACCAATGCGAGTAATGGTGTAATTTCCGTACAAAAGAAATATTTGGCGACCTTACCAGAAATGCCAAGTTTAGTGTTAGCCATACTACTGCTCCGAAGCTGTGTTAGCTTGATCTTTTAGTCGCATAATAGTCGATGCAGGGGATAGATAAACCGCTTCATTCTCATTAACACCGGATAAAATCTCAACCAGTTTATTACCCTCTGAATCTTCAGATAACAAGCCAGCCTTTACTTGGCGAAAATCAATGCGGTCGCCATTTTGAATATAGACCGCCGTCACTTCACCTCGATAAACCAACGCCTCTAGAGGTACTACCAATGCATCTCTGGTATCAATCTTAAAATATATCGGTAAATACATGCCAGGGTATAAGCCCTCAGTTCCAGCGGGCAAGTTCGCTCGAATTTTAAAAGTAGACGTTTTTGGATCGGCATAGCCAAAAAAAGTTAAGTCTGAGCCAGTAACATTTATGTCATCACCTGAAGGCGTTTCTACTCGTGAAGCTTGATAGTTTCGAATCGCATCGATATCTTTTTGAGGCACCTCAGCAATAACCCTAAGGCGTTCTAATGACATCCCTGTGATTAGCGGAGAGCCGGGATTAACAGTCTCACCCACTTCTACATGTCGCTCTAGCACAATACCACTATA